>Ga0209305_1001566_pt1 | contig 14488 bp, 14 predicted proteins | sample COGITO_mtgs_1103_FD_184792 | JGI IMG/M metagenome (GOLD analysis project Ga0209305, IMG submission 184792) | Pelagic marine microbial communities from North Sea - COGITO_mtgs_110321 (SPAdes) (version 2) | ecosystem: Environmental > Aquatic > Marine > Epipelagic ...
AAAACGTCGTCTGACTCCAGACGTCGTTCGAGGGGTTACAAGTTCATTTGGGGGATTTGGATATGGCAATGCTCGATGTCTCTGACATCACGGTTCGCTTTGGCGGAATCGTGGCGTTAGACGGCTTATCGTTCACGATCGACGAGGGCCAAATTTGTGGCCTAATCGGTCCGAACGGCGCGGGTAAAACCACGCTGTTTAACGTTGTAAGTCGTATTTACGATGCAGCTGAAGGGTCTGTCACGTTCGATGGCGAGGATCTGCTGGCGCTTCAGTCACACCAGATCAGCCAACAGGGCGTGTATCGCACCTTTCAGAACCTGGCGTTATGGCCAGGTATGACAGTGCTTGAAAACGTCATGGTTGGTGGGCATGCAAACACCGACGCTGGTTTTATCAAGTCGATATTCAAGTTCGGCAACAAGGCCGAAGAAGAGATGCTTCGAGAGAAGGCTTACGCCGCGCTCTATGAACTCAACCTTCATCAGCATGCGTTCCACCCGGCTGCGGGCCTTCCGTTCGGCACGCTCAAGCGCATCGAACTCGCTCGAGCCCTGATCGGGGATCCAAAGCTGCTGATGCTCGACGAACCAGCCAGCGGTCTGACCCACAGCGAAGTCGATGAACTCGCCGCTGATATCCGGGCGATTCGCGACAAGTACAACCTGACGGTTCTGCTCGTCGAGCACCACATGCGGATGGTCATGGCCATCAGCGAGAAGATCGTGGTCATGAACTTCGGTAAGAAGATTCAGGAAGGTGATCCGCAGGTCGTGCGTAATGACCCAGCCGTGATTGCCGCATATCTCGGAGGAGAGGCAGCATGAGCGAAATCATGCTTGAGGTCAAAGACCTCACCGCTAGTTATGGCCAGGTCGATGTTCTACGTGGCGTCGAGCTCGAAGTCAAGGCCGGCGAAGTGTGTGTCATTTTGGGTGCGAACGGCGCTGGCAAGACCACCACTCTCCGCTCGATCTGCAATATGCCAGTCGTGGATTGCGCCGGCACCGTCAAGTTCGCCGGTCAAGACATCTCCAAAGCTGACACTGGCGGCATCGTGGCGCAGGGTATGGCCCACGTGCCTCAGGGCCGTGGCACCTTCCCGGAACTCTCCACATTGGAGAACCTGCAACTTGGCGCCTATGTCCGCAAGGACAACGAGGTCGACGACGACATCGACCGCTGGTTCCAAATGTTCCCTGTACTTAAGGAACGTAAGGACCAAGCTGCTGGCTCGTTGAGCGGCGGCGAACAGCAGATGCTCGCGGTTTCACGGGCACTCATGTCACGTCCGAAGCTTCTGCTCCTCGACGAACCGTCACTCGGTCTGGCTCCCATCATCATCGAAGATCTGTTTGGCACCTTCAAGCAGATCAACGAGGACGAAGGCACCACGATGCTCATCGTTGAGCAGAACGCCAACCTCGCATTGAGCATTGCTCAGAGCGCGTACGTACTTGAAACCGGATCGATTGCGCTCAGTGGCCCTGCCGCTCAACTCCGTGACGATCCAGCAGTGCAGGAGGCATACCTCGGTGCATAGCCAATCTTCATACCGGTCAATGAAAGGACACCCAGCGCAGTCATGACACTCTTCCTTCAACGAATTATTGATGGCCTTCAGAACGGTGCCATCTATTCTACTGTGGCCATTCCAATGGTTCTCATCTTCAAAGCGACCACACTGATCAACTTCGCCCAAGGCGAGTTGGCTATGATCGGCGCTTTCTTTGCGTTTGTGTTTGCCGTGCAAGCGTTCAGCATGAACGTGATCCTGGCGACAATTCTTGCCATGATCTTGGCAGCGGCACTCGGCATGGCTATTGAGCGCACAATGTTGCGCTCGTTCGACCCAACCGATCACCTACCGGTTGTGCTGATCACACTCGGTGTGTTCTATATCGTCAACGCGTTTGCTGGCGACATTTGGAACTACCAAGCACAAGGAGATGTCCCGAACCTTTTATACGAACTCCCGTTCATCGGAAGCTGGTTCGAGGGACGTTCTTCGTTCCTTACCAGTGAAACCAATCGACTCGGTCTGCGTATTCAGCACGACTCCGTAGGCCTTATTGGTGCGCTACTCATCATGCTGACAGCGCTGCACTTCATTCTGAACCGCACCAAGATGGGGCTGGCGTTCCGAGGCGTGTCCTCAAATACTGAGTCGTCACGACTCGTGGGTATCCGAGTTGGCCGCATTCTCAGCTTCGGCTGGGGACTGGCCTGCGCATTCGGCGCTCTCGGAGCAATCCTGGTTGCACCGCGAATCACGCTACAGCCCAACATGATGCTGACAGTGCTGGTTTACTCCCTTGCGGCAGCTGCCTTCGGCGGCCTCGACAGCGTGGGCGGTGCCGCTCTCGGCGGCTTTGCCGTCGGCCTACTGAATAGCGTCGTGCTCGGCTACGTAGCCGACGTCGACCGTTTAAGCAGCCTAACGGCCGCTCCGCTCCTTATGCCCGTAATCCTGCTGTTGGTCGTGTTGTGGTTCAAGCCACAAGGCCTCTTCGGCACCAAGACTGTCGAAAGGGTTTAGGCAATGCCATATACCTTCAATAAAGGAAGCGCCGAGCACCGCATGTACCGATTGGTGGGCTACGGCCTCCTGATCGTTCTGATGCTCATTATTCCTTTCATCCTTCCTGAGTTCCAGGTCACCCGCCTGAACCGTGCCATGGCCATGGCCGTGGCAATCCTTGGCCTGAACCTGGTCCTTGGTTTCAGCGGCCTCTTTGCCCTGTGTCAAAGCGCATTTATTGCGCTCGGCGCATTCACCTGTGGATCGCTCATCATGGATCACGGCTGGGATTACTGGATGACAATCCCTGCGGGCATGCTCATGGCATTCCTAATAGGTCTTCTGCTAGGCATACCAGCGCTCAAGATCAAGGGCTTGTACTTAGCCATGTCCACCGTGGCGTTTGCTGCCGCGTTCCCCAGTTTAACAAAGCTTGAGTTCTTCGGAATTCCAGAGCGGACAGGTGGCGCAAACGGCCGCGATATCACTGAGAAACTGAACCCACCCGACTGGATGCCGATCTTCGACGCGACGGAACCCGGTCGGTACCGTTACTTCCTGCTTGCTGCACTTGCGCTCTTTGCCTTCTGGGCAGTTGGCAACCTCATCAACAGCCGTCCTGGACGAGCCGTCATCTCAATCCGGGACAACGAAATCGGCGCCGCCGTCAGCGGCGTTGAGCTTCGGCGTTTCAAGGTCTTGAACTTCGGCCTCAGCGCAGCCATTGGCGGTCTCGCTGGTGTCATGTGGGCCATGAACTCCGGTTTCGTCGCCGAGCAGGACTACACATTCGTCCTCATGGTCGACCTGCTGGTGGGGCTGGTCGTCGGTGGTGTTGCCACCGTTTCTGGCGCCGCCATTGGCGCCATCGTTGTGGTATTCGGTCGGTGGCTTGTTCAGACCTACTTCAACTACTCGATGTCGGCCGTCATCTGGCTCATCGCTGTCGTCGCACTAGCGGTCTACCTAGCCCGTCAGCAGACTACCAATCAGAAGAAAATCATTACCGCAGCCGCCACGCTAGTCGTGGGGTGGGGTGTCGGCCTCGCTCTCTTCGCTGCAGTTGATATGCCGGGCCTCTACCAGCTCAACGGTGATGGTCCGCTCTCGCAGGCGGTCTTTGGCATCGTGTTGATCGGTTTCGTCTTCTTTGCCCCGCAAGGCATTGTGGGCAGCTGGCGTAAACTATGGACCAACGTCGTTCAAATCACGCCTGTACCACCTGCACTGCCAGACGGCGCAGAAATCCTTGTGAAAGACATGGACGCAATCCACAACTCGATTCAGGGCTAGATTTTAGTGACGCCTGACACATGCAATAGCTCGCCTTGGGCTACATTTAACCAATCGATGCTCTGTTCCTCAGAGCGCGTAGCATCCCGGACTGGGATCAAATATGGAGGGAACCATATATGAGTAGTAAATTGACACGCCTGTTGGCTGTCATCTTTGCATTGTCGCTTCTTGCGGCAGCTTGCGGAAGCGACGACGCAAGTGACGTCGCCGACAACGCAGCCGCAACAGATGACGCTGCTGATGTGGTTGAAGCTGACGAAGAAGCTGAAGAAGCTGAAGAAGCTGAAGAAGCTGAAGACGAGGCCACTGGTGGCGCCGTTGACGAAGAAGAAGCAGCAGACGCTGTAGAAGAAGCAGCAGAAGGAGAGGTCGAAGACGGTGGCGTTATCACCACCACTCTCGAAGACCTCGAAGCTGAATGGGCTGCACAACGCGCTGAGATCGTTGCCGAAATCAAGGCCGCCGGTTATGGCCTCGACGGCGACATCCTTACGGGTCCTGGCGGTTGGACAGTTGATCTGAGCGATTGCCCAGAGGACTGGACAAACGATGCAGGTGTTGCCGACGGCGTTATCACGATCGGCCACACGACTGCTCAGTCCGGCGCTCTTGCTTCCTACGGGAACATCGGTGTTGGTATGGATGCATACTTTGACTATGTCAACGAAAGCGGCGGCATCGGCCCCGATGGCCTGCAGATCGATCTACTGATCAAGGACGACGCGTACGTCGCCACCCAAACCCAGGAACTCGTCGCTGAGCTCCTTCAGTCAGTAGATCCCTTCTACATTTTCACACTTGGTTCACCAAACACATTTGCTGTGCAAGGCACAATGAATGAGAACTGTGTTCCACAGCCAATGTCGCAGACCGGCCACCAGGCCTGGGGCGATCCTGACAACCACCCGTGGACCACAGGTCTGCAGTTGTCTTACGCCACCGAATCACTTCTGTGGGGTAGCTGGATCGAAGACAACCTTCCGGCTGGCACCAAAGTTGCGGCTCTTGTGATGGACAACGATTTCGGTCTTGCCTACGAACAGGGCTTCGAACGGTTTGCTGAAGAATCCGATCACATTGGCGAAGTTACCTTTGTGCGTCACGATCCTGCGGCGGCGACGTTGACCAACGAAATGACCACACTTGCAGCATCGGGCCCCGATGTCTTCATCGCAATGACAGCTGGCAACCCTTGCCTGCTCGCAGTCGAAGAAGCTGCTCGCACCGGTATCAAAGACATCGCCATCACCTTCATGCCATCGGTATGTAAGGCAGTGTCGTCCTACATGGCTCCTGCTGGTGAAGCAGCTGCTGACTGGTACATCTTTGGTGGTGGCTGGAAAGACAGCACCGATCCACAGTACGAAAGTGACACCTACATCAGCTGGATGAACAGCCAGATCGAAGCAGCTGGCCTCGACAGTGCAGTCTCGCTATACGCATCTGGCTATGGCCAGTTCGGTTGGCCAGCCGCACAAACGTTGATGATTGCTGCTGAGCTCGATGGTGGCCTCACCCGAACCAACTACATGATTGCGCTTCGTTCGCTACGCATGGAGCACCCAGCTCTCTTAGAGGGCATCGGCTTCGGCATGAACGGCTCAGAAGATGCTTACCTGGTAGAGGGCTCTGACCTCTCCCAGTTCGACTACGACAACCAGTCATGGGTTATCGAGGGTGGCGTGATCGACCTTGACGGTAAATCAGCTAACTGCGCTTGGGTTGCCGGCGAAGGCTGCTAATCCTGCCCTAACTGCTGGGTCGCACCAGTAGTTAGACCTATTCGATCAGAGCCGGCGCCTTCGGGCGTCGGCTCTTCTCGTTTTGGCGGCCACTCCCCGACCCAGCAGCCAGTGTTCGAAATGTGCATGGGTTCCCGGCAAAAGCTGCTGATCATGTTCTGCAAGCCTCGACGACAGCCGGCGACTGCTGGCACCAACTCTTCTCGTTTTCGATCAATCTTCCTGCTGGTTTGGTTGCGACGGCCCAAACCCGGTTCAATGGTGCGCTGATGGAACTGTTTATACAGCGGTGTTTTGACGGAATGTTCACCGGCGCTATCTATGCATCGCTGGCGTTGGCCATCGTCATGATCTATCGCTCAACCGGACTGCTGAACTTCGCTCAAGGCGAAATGGGCCTCATGGGCGGTTACGTCGCTCTGACGCTGCTTTCACCTGCGGGTTCTACCGGCATCGGCATTCCCATCGCAGGCACCGCATTCTTGTCGCGATGGCTGCCCCTTCACCCCTGGCCCACCTGGGCGGCGATTCTGGGGGCGGTGGCTTTCGGAGCGCTATTGGGGGCGGTGATTGAACGGTTCATCATGCGCCCACTGGCCGACAGGTCGTCGTTATCGCAAGTGAACGTCACCATTGGCCTGCTGATCCTTATCAATGGCATCGTTTTCCAAATCTGGGGATCGTTCTCCCGGCGGGTCAAGAGCCCGTTCCCCACCGGCAAGGACGACTACTTCGGCATTTTCGGTGCCCGTTTGCGCTACACGACAGTTGGTGTGTGGGCCACGTTGCTGGTCGTGATCGTGCTTCTCAGTCTGCTCATCCAGAAGACAAAAACCGGCTTGGCATTTCGTGCCATTACGAGCAACCGTGAGGGAGCTGCACTGGTAGGTGTACCGGTCAGCCGCACACTCACGATTGGGTGGGCGATCGCCTCAGCCATTGGGGCACTAGCCGCAGCGCTGGTCGGCGGTGCCATCACGCTCAACCCGCTGACCATGCTGAACCTGTTGATCTATGCACTAGCTGCTGCGACCATCGGCGGACTCGACAGCCCTCGGGGCGCAATTGCTGGCGGCCTTATCATCGGCCTCACACAGAGTCTTGCGCCCCCATACTTGGGTATTCCGACCGAACTCACGCTTCTGCCGCCGCTAGCAGCCATGGTCCTTGCGTTGACCGTTCGACCACACGGTCTGTTCGGAACGGTTCCGGTGAACCGCGTATGAGCATCAATTCACGAATCAACGGCGATGAGGCAGGTGCACCCCCGGTGCTCGGGACCAAACAGATAGGCCGAGGCGCGAAGATCAGCCTGGCAGTCCTCACCCTTGCCGTACTGATCCCGCCCTTCGTGACGACATCGTTGGAGCTCACCAAGTTGTCCCGACTGGTCGTGCTCGTGCTCGCTGTGCTCGGCGTCAACCTGCTCACGGGTTACACCGGGCTCATCTCCCTCGGCCACGGTGTTTTCGTGGGTGTGGGCGCCTTCGCTATGGCGAACTTCATTGACCAAGGTTTTTCGCTCTACATAGCGGGTTTCCTGGCCACCGTCTTCACTGGTCTGATCGGGCTGGTTCTTGGGCTTCCTGCGTTGCGGGTCCGGGGGTTATACCTCGCCCTTGTCACCTTTGGCACCGCGTTGGCGTTTCCTCCGTTCGCCCGCCGTCTGGGTACCTGGACCGGTGGCGTCTCCGGACGAAACGTAGAGAACGATGCATTCGTGCCGCCTTCATTCCTTGGCCTTGACGATCATGTCCATGTGTGGCGGTATGGCATCTGTATCGCCGTCGTAGCATTGTGGTTCATCGTCATCCGCAACCTCGTCAACAGCCGTATGGGACGGGCCCTACGAGCGGTGCGAGACAACGAGTCTGCTGCCGCCACCTTTGGTATTAGCGTCCGGTACGCCAAGGCAGGGGCATTGGCCATCTCTGCAGCTATGACCGGCACCGCTGGCGTGTTACAGGCCATCCTGAACCCGTATGTGAGCCATGCAGACTTCGATTCGTTCTTGTCGCTTCGTTTGTATGCCGCCGCTGTTATTGGCGGACTGGGCACATTGGCCGGAGCGATCTATGGGGTGCTCGCGTTGATCGTGGTTCCTGCAGTGAATGGCGCTTTCGAACTTCTAGATAGCGACGCTATTGTTTTCGGCGCCGGTCTCATCATCATGACGTTTATAGCGCCAACTGGTATTGCTGGACTGTTCGAAGGTCGAGGACGCGGGAAGTCTTCGACGCCGTAGCGGGTTTGTGCATGGCATGAGACAAAGAACGACGCTCTCCCGACTGCTGACCCTCGTGGCAGGACTGGTTGCAACTGTCGTTCTCGCCAGCGCCTGTGCACCCGCCGAATCAAACGATGCAGTCAGCAGCCAAGTGGACGGACTGCCAAACCCGGCTGTTCCTTCGCAGACCACAGCCGTGGCCAGTAACTCTTTTATGGCTACGGCCTCAGATACCGATGTTGAAAAAGCAGTTGCCGTCTTTATCGACAGTTCCACGACCGCTACCGCTACCGCTCTGGTCGAGACCATCGCAGATAACCGAAACGAACGATGGGTTCCGTGGCTAATCGATCTGCTGCGTATCAATGTCTCGATGCAAGTATCTGCCTTGATCGCTACCACACTCGAAGCCATCACCGGTGTCGAATCCCAGGCTCGCATCGCAGACATGATCGGCTACGGCAGTTGGTCCCAGACACGCCAACTCGATGGCGGCCACGGTTACGTCGATTTCAAGGCGACCCTCTACGAACGTATCGATCCTGAGTTCGGTCCCCTGATCCGTTCGATCGTGGACCAGGTTGAGGTTGCGGGTGTCCAATGGGGTGGTGTTCCCTTAGGAGGGATCCCTGAGCTGAATGATCCTGCCCGAGTACCGGCAGCACAAGCCGACTGGATGGTCGACGACGAGATTGTGCTCGGCGTCATAGCGAACGGCCAGGCTGTTGCCTATCCCCTGCGCATCCTTGCTCGCCACGAGTTAGCCAACGACACGATTGGTGGCGAAGACCTGGCTCTGGTGTATTGCACGTTGTGTCGCAGTGCATTGGTCTTCGAGCGCAACGTTGCAGGCGAGCGGCTTGACTTCCAGACCAGTGGGCTCCTGCTGAACTCGAACAAAATCATGTACGACGTCCAGACCGGAAGTTTGTGGTCACACCTGCGCGGCGTGGGTATAGGCGGACCGCTACTTGGTACTGAATTAACGCTGCGTTCGGTCAACCACATGCGGTGGAGCGATTGGTTTGCCGAGAACCCGAACACCGAAGTACTCAAACTTCCGCGACCGATCTTCTTCGACGACCCCGAACGGCCACCCATCAGCTACGACTACACACCAGGCGAGGCCTATCGGAGTTATTACGACAACCCCGATGTCTGGTTCCCGATCCTGGATGTGCCCGACACTTTCGCTATCAAGACCGAGGTCGTCGGCATCGAACGCAACGGCGACACCGTCGCGTTCGACGTTGCAGCGTTCAATGCGCTCGGCCAGATCGTTGAGATCGAGGTCGGCGGGGATCTGTTGACGGTCGAGCCAACAGGTGCAGGCGTGCGAGTTTTTGATGCAGCTGCCGACCGGATCATCACCGAACAATCCTTCTGGTTCGCATGGCATGCCAACCACCCTGATACCCGCACCCTCGACTTCTAACAGCTGTCTCGAGCTGTGTTCTCTTGCTGCTGGGCCACGACACAACCTCGAAGTCGGACCGTTGCGATAACGGTTTGGCCGGCGGCGAAATTAGTGTGTAGTGATGAGCGATCAAGAACGTTACGGCGTGGCCATTATTGGACTCGGCACTATTGGCCGGCGATACATCGAAGTGTTCAACAATCACGACGGCTTCGAACTGGTCGGCGGCTTCGACGTCGGCGAGCAAGCTCGGACCGCTGCGGCAGCGGACTTCGGCATGCGGGTCACTGCGTCGGCCGAAGAACTCATCACCGACCCCAACGTGCATGTGGTCTACATCGCCACTCCCCCGCTGTACCACGAGGTCTATGTGGATCAGGTCCAAGCTGCCGGTAAAGCGATCTTCTGCGAGAAGCCGCTTGGCGTCGACAACGGCGACACCCAGGCCATGGTCGAACGGGTTGAGTCAGCGGGTGCACCTGCGGCCGTGAACTTTGTATTCGGCGCGGCACCGAGTGCCGTAGAGATGATCAAACAGGTAAAGAGCGGCGCATGTGGCACCGTGCTCGGCGCAGACTTGCGGGTGCACTTCTGCCGGTGGCCACGCGATTGGCAGGCAGGTGCTGGCTGGCTCCGAGATCGGGACCAGGGCGGCTGGGTCCGCGAAGTTGTTTCGCACTACGTGTTTCTCATCCACCGATTGTTCGGACAGGCAACGATCGAGCAGGTCCACGTTGGTTTCCCTGACGACGGAACCTCTGAGCAGAGTCTTATGGCCGTACTAACAGCGAACGGCGTCACCGTGCGCCTGGTGGGCACCAGCGACGCAGCTGGTGCCGACGAGGTCCAGTTCACCGTCCGAGGAAGCGAGCGGTCATTCCGGCTCACCAACTGGTACCAGCTCACCGGAGCGACCAGCGATGGTCCGTGGGAGCCGTTGTTGTCTGACGAGGCGGTTGCTCCTCCTGCGGCCTACGCAGCCCAGCTCGGCCAAGTTGCGGCACTGGCCGACGACAACCCCAATTCACTCGCCACCTTCGCCGAAGCGTATGCGGTCCAGGAGCTCGTGGAATCGCTCCTTGAGCAAGGAGCGCACTGATGGACGTGCGGTCGCTGATGCGACGATCTGCGACGTTTCACGCGGATCAGCTCGCGGTCATCGAAGGCGACACCCGACTGACGTATCGCCAAGCATGGACCCGAGGGCTTCGTATGGCCAACGCGCTGCAGGCACTTGGCCTGGAGCCCGGCGACCGGGTCGCAGTGCTCGAAGACAATACATTTGAGTCAGTCGACTTCTTCTGCGGCGCTGCCGCCGCAAACCTGGTGCGGGTTCCGCTCTATCCACGCAACAGCCGTGAAGCCCATCGCCACATGCTTGCCCACACAGGCTGTCGGGCTGTGGTGGTCAGCCAGAGCCATGCCGAAGCGCTTGCCGGCATCGATGCCGAGGTCGACAGCCTGGAACACATCATCGTACGAGGCGACGACTACGAGGAGTGGCTGGCCGGTTTCCCTGATACCGATCCTGATCCCGTCGTGAACGAAGACGACTACTTCATTATCCGGCACACGGGTGGCACCACCGGCCCGTCGAAGGGGGTTGCCTACACACACAAGACATGGCTCGACGCAGGTCGCGACTGGTTCTTTGCCTTCCCTCCGGTGCAAAAGGGCGACGTATGCCAACATGCCGGACCTATCTCCCACGGATCCGGTTACTTCTTCACCCCGATGTGGCTCTGCGGCGGCGTGAACCTGTTGATCAAGACATTCGAGCCAGCCGAAGTCGTGGAGACGATGGAACGTGAGCAGGTCGCCTATGGCTTCCTTGTTCCCACCATGCTCAATGCAATCGCCCGCGACGAGACAGCAGCCCAGCGTGACTGGAGCAAGCTCAAGGTGTTACAGATCGGCGGATCACCCATAGCCGACGACACCGCGCTGCTGGCCCGCGAGGTCTTTGGTGATGTCCTGTTCCAGGGGTACGGGCAGACCGAGGCCGTGCCGATCACCATGATGGGACCCACCGAGTGGTTCAGCGAAGTCGAAGGATCAAACCCCCTTCGTTCGGCTGGGCGACCGTTGCCTTTTGGTGACCTTGCCATTCTGGATCCAGATACACAACAGGAGCTGCCTATCGGTGGCGAAGGCGAAATCGCTATTCGCTGCGATGGCCAGATGCTTGGTTTCTGGGAGAACGAGACCGCTACAGCCGAGCGAATGCACAACGGCTGGGTGCTCTCGGGCGATATCGGCAAACTCGATGCCAACGGGTATCTCTACGTGCTCGACCGCAAAGATGACATGATCATCAGCGGCGGCTTCAACATTTGGCCGGCCGAACTCGAGAACGTTCTGTGTGACCATCCCGACGTGATCGAGGCTGCCGTCTTCGGTGTGCCAAGTGAACGGTGGGGTGAGAGCCCCTACGGCGTCGTCATGGTTGCCCCGGGGGCGAACGTGACCGGTGATGAGCTTGTGCAGCTCTGCGCCGAACGCCTCGGTTCCTACAAGAAACCCACAGCCATCGAGCTCACGACCGAACCGCTGCCGAAGTCACCGGTTGGCAAACTTGCTCGCAAGGAGCTCCGAGAGCCTCACTGGCGTGGTCACGACCGTCGGGTTGCAGGTAACTAACCGTGTTCAACCTCGTCGTTGGTTGGATGTTCATGGTTGGCTTCTACGTCGTGTACATGCGCGGCTACGACACCCCCGACCCGGTTCGAGCCGCACGTTTTGGCTACCGCAAGAAGGTAGGCGGCCGCCTCGGTCTTCTACCGCCGTCGATGGAACCGGTCGGGATCCTGCTGTGGATCGTGACCGCACTTGGTTTCCTTGCAGCCATTGTGTTCTTCCTTGTCGGCGACCGTTTTGTCGGCGCTTCGAGCGGAACGATGGTGCTTGCGTTCGGCTTCACGTTGTGGCGCGACGAACGATGGATCCAGGAACAGCCCGACTACCAGGACATAATCGAAGCTCTCGAGGAAGCCAAGAACGAACCCACGGTTGATTCAGACGGTGAAGCCGACGGAAGCTAAGGCTTCGGCTGACATGGCTGCTTAGGCAGGAGTGTCGATGGCTGCCTGGGGCGTCATCACGCCATCCAGATGTGTCGAATCGTTAAACGAACGTAGGAACCAACGTTCCTCGGTCAACACCAATCGGTGGATCGAACAATTGTCGGCGCCAACAAAACCGGTCATTGGTGCCCCGGTTGTATGGGCACACAACGCAGCAATCACGCCTCCGTGCACGAAACACACGATGTGTTCGCCACCATGGCGCTCGTGGATACCCGTCAGAGCGCCCGAGGTGCGCCCAATCAGCTCGGCATTGGTCTCGGCGCCAGGGACGACACCCCACTCGTAGGTGCGGTGGAACTCCAAAGCTGCGGGGTGTTCATCGGCCAGCATGTGCCGGAACAGCCCGCCTTCCCAGTCGCCCAGGAACACCTCGCGTAAGTCATGTTCTTCGGTCGGTTCGTGCCCAAGACGATCTGCGAGCGGCTCAGCCGTCTGATGTGTACGAATAAGTGACGACACATACAGACCGTCGATGGCCTCGTTGACCAATCGATCAGCAACCTTCACCGCCTGCTGCTCGCCCAGCTCCGTGAGGTTTGGGTCACCATGACCGTGTTTGAGCGGAAACGGATTGGCCAGGTCGGCTGGTTCGGTTTGCCCGTGGCGCACCAGGGTGATCCTGGTTGCCCCTGGGGGCGCTGAGAACGAGGTCTGCGGATAGAGAGCCATGGGGCCCTTTCACTAGGTGCGGGGTCAGTTAGGAGCAGGGTCAGTAGGAACGAGTGAAGACCGGGCGATCAGCCGTGGACTGCGATGGGTCATAGGCGTAACCCATGCCGTCGAAATCGGTGATGCCCTTGATCGTGGTGATGCGGTTCTTGATCAGGTACTGACTCATGGAGCCGCGCGCCTTCTTGGCGAAGAAGCTCACAATCTTGTGAGGGCCACCATCCTTCGAATCAAGAAATACCGGCGAGATGATGCGAGCACCGAGGCCTTCGGGATCAACGGCACCGAAGTACTCATTCGATGCAAGATTGATGAGCACGTCGGCACCCGGGCTGGCCTCGATATCGGCTGCCAACGTCTTGGTCACGTCATTGCGCCAGAACGAATACAAGTCGTTGCCCCGACCGTTCTTGACCTTGCTGCCCATTTCCAGACGGTAGGGCATCATCAAGTCGAGCGGCCGCAACACGCCGTAGAGCCCTGACAGAATACGAAACACTTTCTGGGCATGGGTGAAGTCGCGTTCGCTGAACGTGCCAGCCTCGAGGCCGAGGTACACATCGCCGCTGAACGCCAATACCGCTGGTCGAGCCGTTTCCTTGGTGAATGGCACCTGCCAATCCTGAAACCGGTCGAAATTGAGTTCCGCCAACGCAGGCGAAATATGCATGAGCTGTTGCAGATCAGCCGGTGACTTTTTGACCATCACGTCGACCAGTTGTGCCGATTCGTCAAGCATTCGCGGTTCCGTCGCCTTCTTCGTCGCCAACGGCGATTCATAGTCGAGAGATTTCGCGGGCGAGACAACGATCAGCACACTTCCTAGTTTAGGTGGCCCGGACAGTAGGTTGCCTAGCAGTACCGCCACGACTGCGAATCGAGCCGCAAGGCTGGGCAGTCGAACACCCCGGAGGCCCCCATGCAAAACATCGACCCGTCCGTCTGGGTCCACGAGTCGTCCTACGTCTACGGCAACGTCTCGATCGGGGCTGGATCATCGATTTGGCCCCATGTCGTGATGCGATCCGAGATGCATCACATCGAGATCGGCCGCATGACCAACATCCAGGACTTTGCGATGATCCACGTCGGGTCTGCCACCCCGACAATCATCGGCGACTTCTGCTCGATCACCCATCACTGCACTATCCACGGCGCAACGATCGGCGACTCGTGCCTGATCGGCATCAATGCCACGATCATGGACGGTGCTGTCATCGGCGCAGGGTCCATTGTTGCCGGTGGGGCCTTCGTCCCCGAAGGTAAGGAGTACCCGCCAAACTCGGTGATTATGGGTTCCCCTGGCAAGGTCAAGGCCGAGCGCGATAACCATCAGGCCAATCGCATGAACGCGTGGCTCTACAACCGCAATGCGCAGTTCTATGCTCAAGGTCGCCACGATGCATGGAGCAGCGACGACTTCGATGTGTGGATGGCCGCCAAGTCGGCCGAGGTTGCCGCCGACGCCGACCTTTTCTAGGAGACACTCGTCATGCCAACACCACATATCTCTGCTCCCGATGGCGCCTT
>Ga0209305_1001582_pt1 | contig 14387 bp, 9 predicted proteins | sample COGITO_mtgs_1103_FD_184792 | JGI IMG/M metagenome (GOLD analysis project Ga0209305, IMG submission 184792) | Pelagic marine microbial communities from North Sea - COGITO_mtgs_110321 (SPAdes) (version 2) | ecosystem: Environmental > Aquatic > Marine > Epipelagic ...
AGCGGGCTTGGTATTAACTGATAGCTTGCCTGACGGTAAGTAGCCATGAGGAGAGCCTTGGCCTGGGTATATTTCTACTTTATGACGAAACGTTTCCCATACTAAGGCGGGATAAGCGATAGAGCTCTTTGAAGCAATATCACCAAATTTCTTACTGCTATCCGGAGTCTCTCTATCGTGTGTATTACCTGTTTGCGCTTTAGCTGGCCAGTTTAAAGCAATAAATTCCTGCCAGGCATAATAAGCAGCATCCGTCAGGGTTGCATCAGCAGCGGTTGCTACGATAGGAATATCAGCCAAAGGCGCAATCTCTTTTTTTTCCATCAACATCGTTTTGATGTTGGCCTTAATTGCCTTGCTTGAACTAGATTCGGGTAAATTCGGTGACAAGGGGCTTGCTTGAATAGAGAGGCTGAATGCGACAATCCATGCTACTACAATTATTATTAATACGGCTCTCGCATGCAGTACTCTATATTTTTGGTTTGATTCGGCTATTTCGTTGCTGTCCTGAATTTGCATAATACTCTTCCTTTAGTCTATGTACTTAGATGCTCTTAGAGCTGCTATTTTGTTAGAGCTGCTACGTTCTGTGAATGCTGATATTTGAATTTATATCAGCATCATTTTCACAAGATTAATTATCTGAACAAAACATTATTCTGGTTCTACCAAAGGATTAGCAAAGAGAATGCCCCAGACAAAATCGATCTTGGCATTTAAAGGAGTCGTGGTACCTGGCTGATAATACCAACTAGCACTAGGAGCACCATTGGAACTTTGTGGGTAACCCAACAGATTCATTTGATCGCTAAAGCCAATACTTCCGATTGCAGGGCTACCGCTTTGATCGACAACAGCCTGGGCATGGCATGTGATGCAAGAGGACGTATTCACAAAACCACCTTCCGTCACTGAATTTCCCAATATAGTATTAACACCTTCATCACTAATAAATTCAGTTTGCACGCCTTTTAGACGGTAACTTAACCAAGCTCTATCTGATACGGATGGCATATTTTTGTTTTTACTGTCCTCTTGTCCAATCATCAATTTTTTAAATATTTCATTTAATTCAGGTGATATTTTTTCAGCCGGATAAGTTTTACCTGTATCAAAAATAGGGCTGGACTGTACCAAGCCATCATTAATTGTTTTCGGGACAACGTAGTTTTTGCTATAACCTTCAGGCACTTTATCCTGACTGTGATAACCGAAAGAATCATTACAACCGGTATAATCACAGCGGCCAAGATTATTGACATGCTCTATCGCATACCAATGCCAGTTAGGCAGATCTTTTGACGCAGCCGTAATCGCCATCAAATAATGCAAGCCTTCACGAAATACAACTTGGTCTCCATTGTTAGCGTTGTTATCCCCAGTCGGGGATTTCATGTACATAGTGATATAAGGGTGTTCTTTATCTTGAGTTAAACCGAGTGCCTTCGCTTCATCTTCGTGCAACCAATCCGTTTTAAACATAATTGAATCTGTTGGAAAGCTCACTCGTTCTTTCGCTCTGTGATAAGGCGCATTGGTTTTTATATCGAACTTCAAATTTTTATACACATCTCCCAAGCCGTCTTTATTATAGAGATTGTTGATGAAGTTGTAGCTCCACATAGCTTTGTTTCTAAAAACAACTTCCGCCATTTCTTGGCGTATCGCTCTGCCAGGATCAACTTTTGATATCAAAGTATTATGACCTGTTTGGGTATGACTGAAGTGTTGTTTAAAAGGACTTTTGGCACGAATAAGATTATGTTTTTTCGATGTTTTACTGAGATGATCTCCTGGAAAATAAGGACAATGTTCCGCAGGACTATCATTTATGTCATAACCGGGATTATTATTTTTGTAAGGATCACAACAAGATTCATCACTATCTGTTAGAGAGCAAATAGCATAAGGCTTACTTGGGTAGGTAAATTCATCGTAGGCCCAATTTACCCAAAACTCATCTTTGATAGTCTCCAGTAATTTTTTCCAGGCAAACGCATCAGGACAGGTAATAGCAGGATTAGTAATCGCATCGTTAAAAACGACCTTGCCCTCTCGAACAAACATACTGCACTGCTCTGCATCATGTACCTGACTTTTAAAATACATCGCCTGCTCTAACGAATTAGATCCCGCTAATGATGCATTTGCAACGAAAACCCAAGTGACAATAATCACTGGCCGTAGAAATTTTCTTAGATATATTTTAATCATCATACTTCCTTATTTGAAATGATTTTATCTTGCCCTACTAAAATATTAGCTTTCCTAAATAGAAATAAAAACCTATCATTTAAAAACGCTCAGTTTAGTAATAGTGAACAATGAATATTAACTATCTTCGTCATATGCTGGTTTTCTCTCAAATTGTTGATGAGGGTGGGATCAGTCTGGCAGCTGCCAAACTGCAAGTATCTAAATCTGCCGTCAGCCAACAATTAAAAGCATTAGAAAACGAGCTAGGGGTTACCCTGATTAATCGAAATACACGCTCACAAGTGCTTACCGCAGCGGGAAAAGTATTTTATGAGCGCTGCTCTGCTATTAACAATATCGTGAATACAGCCTGGGGAGAGGCAAGAGATAGTCAGGGATTGGCACTGGGGAATATTAGTATCAGCTCTCCCAATGCACTGATTGCGACCATTGTCGCGCCTGCACTAGGACGACTAGTGGAAAAGCATGAAGGAATAACCCCCACCTTATCGGGTGATGATAGCAGAGTCAGTTTGATTAATAGCGAAATTCATCTTGCGATCCGGGTAGGCAATATGCCTAACAGCGAATACAAACAACGTAAGCTTGGCGAGTTTCGCGATGTCCTTTGCGCTAATCCAAACTATTTAAAAAAGCATACGATTGATCAGTCTTATCTTCTTGCACAAGAGGGAAAAAGAATAGATGTAAATTATATTGCAAACAATTGGCAGGGAGCACAAATTACTCATCGACTGTATGAAAAAAAGACCGGTAAGCCTGTGGTACTGAAATTCACCGCCAACCGTATGTGTAATTCACTGCCTGCGGTTGTTGAGCTGACCCGAGCGGGTTGTGGCTTTGCCTATATTCCTGATTTTTTATTCAATAAATATAAGCTAACGAATGAGCTTGTAGAAGTGATGCCTGAATATTTGGGAGAATCAGCACCGATTTATGCGGTGCATGCGTATGCTGGTGAAGTGCCAATTCTCGTCAAAATAACCATCGATGCTATCAAGCAACAAATGGAAAAGTTAATGACAGCTTAAAACCCTATGAGCTTCTTAAGCAAATTAATAATCGCAGGTTGATCTCTAACAGCCATATGACCAGCGTTTAAAACCTTGGTCCAGCTCAGCAAACCACCGTCTTGAATATAACCCAATACCGGCATTCCACTATTCAAGCGCCATTGCTGGGTGCTTGTCTCATGAAACTTTTCGGCAGCCTCTCCCTGCAAACCTTCTAACCATTTTTCGGTGCCAAGAAAGTTACAGTCTTTTGCATCATTCAAACCAGAGATAACTAAGATCTGTAAATTTCTGCGCAATAACTCTTCAACAACATGCACATAAGAGTCATTCACACCAAATTTATAATTGTTACTGACGGCTTCAGACCAAGAACTTGTCAAGGGTTTGGTTGAATCTACATGAATGGCTGCGCGTACATCTGGCCTATTTAAATACTCCATAATAGGGCTAAATGCTGGGTCAGCTAATTGAGCAACATTTGTCATATAAAGGCCACTAACTCGTTGAATAGCATCATTTATCGCGGGCAGATTATACTGAAACTTGTCATCAAGGTGTTGTTTTTCCTTCGCAGAAATCATGCCGTGCATATAGGCGTAATTACTGTCCTGCCCCATCTGGGTATAAGGATCGACCCAAGCATCTAATAATACTGTCGCTTTTAAATCCAGTTTGGTTCCATTATTTTTTTCATTGCCATCTAAAATCGCTTTGGATAAAAGGGGCAAATAGGTGCCCGCGTAAGACTCCCCCGCCAAAATAATGGGATTGTTAGCAATCTCTGGATGCAACTCAATAAAATTAATCAGCGCTTGGTAATACTGCTGTATGCCTTCTTCTACCGTCGCAGGTATATCATTTTCGTCGACATCAAAAGATAGCATGACACTCAACGGGTGCTCAAAAATCATGTAGTTAGCATGATTATTCCAACCCTGCTCACGCTCTTTTAGTTCTGGCTTAGAAGCTGACGTAATTTCATAAGGCCCATTTTCTAAGAAAAATCCCCAAAAACTACTCGAGCCTGGACCACCATTTGTCCAAATAATCGTCGGACTATTAGCATAGTCCTGAGTTCCTACAAACCAATAGAATAGAGACTCGTTCTTTTTACAATTGTTACTGGGGTAAACGTCTCCCGTAATGGGAACATAGCCTGCGAATTGAGTTTGTTTTACCTCACCAAATCCAGGCAATGTAATTAGCTGATCTTTATTTAAAGAATAACCCTTCATTTCTTTGTCCTTTCCGATGGTCAAATTTTAATGCAGTTGGTTTAATCGTTTAACGTTATCATTTTATTATGTCAAATGAATAGAGGAAGTTAGCGCAGGCTAGATCACAGAAATTTGATTCGTAACACTTAAAGAGGATATCAAAAATAAAAGTCAGCTTATCCGCTGATATCATAATATTTAAGAATAATTCTCATTTAGGTGTTGCAATCTAATTGAGAATGGTTATTATTAACTTATTCCAACGGGATGCAGACAGAACAGCGGCGAAGTTAACAGCGAGGCGATGTACTGACTAAGACCTGAAAGATGTTAATTCAATCGCTATGGGAGTGGTGGTTGGATTAACTTCTCGGAGCAATTCTTCACGGCGTTGCGTAAGAGATCTCTCTCATCAAGCTAATCACGGTTATTTCGGCCAGCTAGATATTTCGACTTTTAAAGTTAAATATCTAGATCTGGCCTCTTTTTTGTCTAGCGATCTTTATTAGTAATTTATGCCAATTTTTTATATTGGCTATTTACTCGTTAGCCACTTTTAGTTATCCACTTAACTGGGCGACATCTTTCTGAGTATCAGACTGAATTGAGAAATCAATTTTTCGTTGCTGTAAATCTACTTTATTTAAAACTACATCGATCTTATCGCCGAAAGCGTAACCTTCTGTCGAATTGTCTAAATTAGAAATATGAACTAAACCTTCGATTCCCATCTGATCAAGTTCAACAAACAAACCAAAGTTTGTGATACCTGAAATAGTGGCGGCAAAACTTTCGCCTTTGAATTTTTGCATGTACTGACACTTCAACCAGTTTTCAACTTCGCGACTCACTTCGTCGGCTTGTCTAGATTGATTTGAACAATGCGTTCCTAATTCTTCCATCGCTTTACTGTCGTAAGGATACGCTTTATTGGCGAGCCCCTGATTTTTAGTGAAGCGATTTAATACGCGCTGCAGAGTGCTTGTTTGGCTATGAATTTTTGCACGAATTGCACGATGCGCTAACAAGTCTGGGTAACGGCGAATCGGAGACGTAAAGTGTGCATACGCATCGTACGCTAAACCAAAATGGCCATCGTTTTTAGGCGAATACTGCGCTTGGCTTTGCGAGCGTAATAACATTGTACGAATAATACTGGCATCACCGCGCTGATCAATACTGCTTAACAACTGATTATAATGACGCGACAGGGGCTTCTCGCCACCGCCCAAACTAATCCCCTTCTCTGCAAGAAAAGTTCGCAGTAAGGTTAACTTTTTCTGCGTTGGCCCTTCGTGAGAACGATATAAAGCTGGAATTTTATTCGTCTGTAAAAAATTAGCGGTGGCAACGTTGGCGCATAACATAAATTCTTCAATCATCTTATGAGCATCGTTGCGAATAACCGGAGACATGCTGGCTATTTTTTGCTTATTGGTAAGATTGAATTTTAACTCTTGAGTATCAAAATCAATCGCGCCACGCTTAGTACGAGCAGGCTTTAAAACGTTATAAAGCGTATGCAAGTCTTCAAGGTAAGGGACAACACTTGGGTTTGTCTCGATCACTTGTTTTGCCAGTTTCGTTTGGCGCTTAGCACCGCTAACATTATTAACCACAACAGCATTAGCTTGGTCGTAAGTTAATCGAGCATGGGAATGAATCACCGCTTCACAAAAATCAGCGTTAATCATCTGCCCTTGTGGGGTAATGGTCATTTCACACACAAGCGCCAGTCGATCAACGTTTGGGTTTAATGAACATAAGCCATTCGATAAGGCTTTAGGAATCATCGGTACTACGTGACCCGGGAAATAAATCGACGTCGCACGAGACTGTGCTTCTTGGTCTAATAAGTCGTCTGGGCGAACGTAATGTGATACATCGGCAATGGCAACCAATAAGCGCCAATCTCCCGATTCATCTTTTTCACAATAAACCGCATCATCAAAATCTTTTGCATCTTCACCATCAATGGTCACAAAAGGAAGATCGCGATAATCAGCTCGCGCTGTTTTATCTTTCTCGGCGACTTTTGTGCCCAGTTTATCGGCATGATCCAAAAGTTCATCATCCCAATCTGAAGCAATACCATGGCGGCGTAGTGCAACTTTAATTTCCATACCTGGGTCTTGAGGATGCCCAAGCACTTCGGTAATTTGAACTAAAGTTGTTTGGCGGTAAGTAGGATATTCAATAATTTCTGCATTAACATATTGACCGATTTTAGCATCTAATAGTGCGTTATTATCGACATCCACTTTTTGCGAAATTTTGCTATTTTCTGGCAGCAGAAAATAGTGATTACCTTTGCGTTTTAATTCACCGACAATGTGCGTTGTTTTACGCTCGATCACTTTAATTAATTTATTCTGGCCGCGGCGACCAGCGCTTGCGGGCGCCATTAATACCTGCACGACATCGCCATCAAATAAATGAGCGACTTGGCCAGCGGGTAAAAATAAATCTTTTTCGGTAGCGCTGTAAGAAACAAAAGCGAAGCCATCGGGGTGAATACTGACAACGCCAGTTACCAATAGATTTTGATCGACGAGATGGTAGGCATTATGTTTATTCAACATAAGCTGACCATCACGTTCCATCGCTTTTAAGCGTCTTCTTAAGCCTTCTTTTTGCTCTGGATTATCTAAACCGAGTTCATTAGCAATTTGCTCGCGGTTTAAATTTTTTCTGACCTTAGCCACCGTGTTCATAATGAACTCGCGGCTAGGAATAGGATTTGAATAGGTTTTGAAATCGGACTGCTGATTTGTTGCGTTTAAAATAAAAATGTTCTCTTTAGAGTCGCCCATTACTTTCTAATGTGTATTTCAAAATTTGTATCTTTAAAATAGCGATCTACAGGATCTTTGATAGGCTATTAGAATTTTAATAGCGTATTTCTATTATCAGTAAGATAATTTTGAATCAATTCTAACAAAAGAATTTTAACTAAAAGTAAGGCGATTGATTGTAACTAATAACTACGACAGGAGGGTTATGACTAACGACTATGAAGTGTGCTTAGATATAAAATAAGGCTTGTATTTAAGCCAACGTGAAGACATTAACAGTAATACGAAAAGGAAGATAGCGCTATTTTTATTACTTTCGCTATTTGAACCACCGATATTTTGCGCCACAGAGCTTTTATGTCACGATAGCAATACCTTATTAGCATGAGCATGCTTCAAGCAGTTAATTATGACGTCAGACATACACCACTACGATAACGGTGAACCTCTAAACCGCTCAGAGACGCTTAAGCGACAGCTAGAGCGTGATGCGGCAAAGCACTTTTTTACGTTTATATGAACAACAGTATAAAACCCCCATGCGCAATATCTGGCATAACGAACCTTCTAGGCCCGATATTTCCTGCCATTTAAACGGAAAGCCACTGGATTTAGAAATCGCGCACTTATACGCCAGCACCAGCGAAGCGAAAATATTAACCCGTGAAATCATTGAGCAGGTACAAGGTGGTGAGTCTTTTATAACCCCAAGTGAGAAAGAACAAGAGCTGCTCAACTACTTATCTGACTTAATTAATATGAGCAGCCAAAAACGCTTAATAACCGCTCTGACTCGCATACTGGCGAGTAAAGCGAAGAAAACCTACGATTCACCCAGAGTTTGGTTAGTGATCCGCAATGCGAGCCCATTATGGCAAGCCGAGGATTTTATACAGTGTATTCCATATTTTCAGGTGGCTAAAAATCCGTTTGAGCAGATTTGGCTATTACCAGAATTTGATGGCAGCCAGCCACCAATTCAGCTTTTTTAGACGCAATCGTCAAATATCGAAAACCACTAAGATTTCGTCGATAGACAATCTTGTTTCAAATAAAATATCCCTGTAAAGTGATTTTCTCAATGTACAACTCAACAACTAAAAATATAAACACGGAACGCTTATGAAATACCTTCTTACCTTTGCAGTGTCTGTTTTAATGTCTTTTCAAGTGATGGCGGCAGATTTAAAAAGCAAAGATGTCACTCAGTGGATGACTTCTATGCCAATTCTAAAACCGTGGCTAGAACAGCACGAAAGTGAATTAACCGCCAATATCAGTGAACCTAATAACCCAGAAGTGGTATTCAAAGAGTCTGTTCCTGCTCTGAAAAAAGCAGGCCTTTATGATGAATTAAACGGTAAGGTTAAAAAGCTAGGCTACGATAACGTTGAACAATGGACGAATGCGACCCAGCAAGTCACATTCGCTTGGATGGCGTTAGAAATGGAAGACAATAAAACTCAGATTGAAGAAGCCAAAGCCCAGTTTGAAGCCATGAAAGTTAACCCTGACATTCCAGCCGCGCAAAAAGCGATCATGGAACAGATGATGGCCCCTGCACTGGTTATGGTAGAACTTGCGAATCAATCTTCAGACGCCGACAAAAAAGCCGTCAAACCTCATCAAGGTAAGCTGCGTACTTACTTTGAAGCCGAGCAAAAATAAACCATACCCAAAATGCAGCAGGCCTTATTCATGGTTACTTAAAGAACCTCATTAATTCCTGCAGCTTACGTGCCTCAGTATTCATCGAGGCACTCACGGCACTGGTTTCTTCTACCAGTGCCGCATTTTGTTGCGTCATGGTATCCATTTGGGAAACCGCCGTATTCACATGATTAATCCCCGTTGCCTGCTCTTGGCTAGCCACACTGATATTGGATATAAGGCTCAGCACCGATTCAATAGAGCCCACGATCCCCGTTAATGTTTCCCCAGAGTCATCCACTAAACGAGTGCCTTCTGCGACTTTTTTAACACTGTCATTAATCAATGCTTTGATTTCTTTTGCCGCACCCGCACTGCGCTGTGCAAGATTTCTTACTTCAGCCGCCACGACCGCAAAACCTCTGCCCTGCTCACCAGCGCGCGCCGCTTCAACCGCAGCATTCAGCGCAAGTAGATTGGTCTGAAAGGCTATTTCATCAATAACACCAATAATGTCTGCAATTTTTTTGCTCGCGTCGCCAATTTCTCTCATGGCCACGACGGCTTGATTGACCACCTCACCCCCTTCCGTTGCTTTATTATTGGCTTCTTCAGCAAGAGCAACGGCTTCCTTGGAGTTATCAGCATTTTGATTCACTGTTTGAGTGAGCTGCTCGACACTGGAACTCGTTTCTTCAAGGCTTGAGGCTTGGCTTTCGGTACGCTGGCTCAAATCCGTCGTCCCCGTTTGTATTTCATTCGCCGAGGTTGATACAAAATCTGCACTGGTTCTAATTTGTGACACCATTTCAGAGAAACGCTCAATCGTTGAGTTCATAGCCTCTCGTAGTACATCAAACTCACCTTCCAACGACACATCAATTACATTCGATAAGTCGCCTTGAGATAACGACAATAAAGACTGGCTGATTTCTTTTACTGCAATTTTTCGTGCTGTGATATCCGTTGCATATTTCACAACTTTGAAAGGCTTACCGTTCACGTCCATAATCGGATTATAACTGGCTTGAATCCAAACTTCTTTTCCGCCTTTGCCAATACGCTTATATTCAGCTGATTCAAACTCACCCAAATTTAGTTTTTCCCAGAAGCGCTTATAGTCCGCAGAATTACGTTCATCGGCATCGACAAACAGACTATGATGCTGTCCTTTTACCTCGTTCAATCGATAACCCAATGCTGATAAAAAGTTATCATTAGCAAAAATAATGGTACCGTCCATATTGAATTCGATGACGGCCTGAGACTTACTAATCGCTTCGATTTGACCTTGGAAATTTGCATTCATCACCTTTTGATCAGTAATGTCTGTTGCGTATTTCACGACTTTAATCGGCTTACCGTTCACGCCAATAATTGGGTTATAGCTGGCTTGAATCCAAATTTCTTTACCACCTTTTCCAATGCGTTTATATTCACCTGCATTAAATTTACCCGCGGCTAAATCTTCCCAGAACATCTTATATTCAGGGCTATTTTTATAAGACTGCTCAACAAATAGACTGTGATGCTGGCCTTTTATTTCTTCAATTGTGTACCCTAAAGTATTTAAAAAATTATCGTTGGCGCTCTCTATGATGCCATTAATATCAAATTCAATAACCGCTTGAGATTTTCCAATTGCTTCAATTTGTCCCTTAAAGTCGGCGTGTTGTAGTTTTTGCTGGGTAATATCCGTCGCATATTTAACGACCTTAAAAGGATGCCCATTTAAATCTAAAATTGGGTTATAGCTTGCCTGAATCCAAACCTCTGCACCGCCTTTCGCAATACGTTTAAACTCCCCCGATGAATAAATACCCTGTTTCAAATCTTGCCAAAAGCGATGATATTCAGGACTATTTTTATAAGTCGCGTCAATGAACATGCTGTGATGCTGCCCCTTCACTTCATCCAAAGTGTAACCGAGCGCATCTAAAAAATTATCATTGGCCTGAGTAATGATTCCATCAGGGGTAAACTCAATCACGGCTTGAGATTTACCAATCGCATTTATTTGCCCCTTAAAGTCCGCAGATTTAAGTTTTTGCTCAGTAATATCCGTGGCATATTTCACGACTTTAATCGGCTGGCCGTCTAGATCAAAAATAGGGTTATAACTGGCTTGAATCCAAATCTCTTTATCGCCTTTTGCCATACGCTTAAATTCGGCGGAGATAAATTCACCATGATTGAGTTGCTGCCAAAACTGAGTATATTCAGGGCTTTTAGCATCTTCCGCTGCCATGAATATTCGATGATGCTGACCCTGTACTTCTTCTAAGCGATAACCCATGGTTTGTAAGAAGTTATCATTGGCGGTCAGAATCGTACCGTCCATAGAAAACTCAATCACCGCCTGGGACTTATCCAGCGCCGCCAGCTTTGCGGTCATCTCTGCAACCTGACTTTCTAACGCTTTAGTGTGTTCAGAGTTCAGTAGATCTTGGGCTATTTTTGCTGATTTATTAAAAAACATGAGATTCCTCAAAGTCCACTTTGCGATACAAACCGGTCGCTATTACTTTGAGTATAGAAGAGCTTTTTTTGATGGCTGAGTTTTTGTTAGAATGACTGCATTTTTGTTAGTTTAGAGACGCTATCTTAGAATAATGAACCTAAAACAATCCCCTTTAAGCGTAAGGGGATTAGACGTTGGTAACTACTCACCCCCATTGGGTCTTTTAAATCGTGGGTGGTTTTTAACCCTATTATGAACCCCTTTACTAAACGCCTTAGTATGAGCCTCTAGTGTATCTACGCCGTATAAAATCAACACAACCAGCACAGAGATGCGAATAGCATTTAAATGATTTCCGGTTGAAATCATCACACCCACAGCGGCCAATACCCAAATCGTCGCAGCCGAAGTAACCCCAACCACGGCACCGTCTTTGGCGAGCATTACACCCGCACCTAAAAAGCCGATGCCGGTAATCACCTGACCAACCACCCTTGAAGGATCGACAATATCGCCCTTCAACATAAAAGCCGTGGCTAAAAACAAGTAGGTTCCCAGTACAATAAGAGACGACGTTCGAATCCCCACAGGCTTACCCCTGAACTGCCTTTCTAACCCGATAATCGTACCGCAAAAAATGGCCGTAAAAATCGCTTCCCAACTGTAGGGGTCTATATTAAAAATACTATCAAATGTCATTTTTTTATCAATCTACTAACTAATTGGGTAACGGGCGATTAATCTGTATAAGATTCTTCAACGTAGGGCTGCTCAACATACGGCTCTTCGGTATAAGTATCTTCTATGTAAGTCTCCTCGACATACGGCTCTTCAACGTAAGGCTCGTCAACATAAGCATCCTCTGCGTAAGGTTCATCGCGATAAACGTCATTCGCATTTTGCTGAGAAGTACTGCCTGCGCACTCAATCCAATTACCGCTCGCATCTTGCTGAACACCGTACTCTGCGCACTGCTGCTGAGCGCTCATTGGCGACTCTGCAAGCGTTAGTGGCGCTATACACACAAATGCTAGCATCAAACTCCAAGGTCTTATCAGCCACATAAAATGTCTCTCTACGTATCAAAATTTTAGGCATTGATTATCATCAGCCTGCACGTCAAAGTAAAATGAAATAAAGTTATCCTAACGATAAGCACTTTTGTTACTGATTTATGATTAATTAGGTGCTGATGATCACCATTTTTCATTGTCACACCTCTGCCAATTACGCCCTCATTCCGCTATAATTGCCGCCATTTACGATCATCCAAAGAGCATTTTGAAGAAATACTATGGAAAAGACATATCAGCCTCAGGCACTTGAACAAGAATGGTACAAAACGTGGGAAGAAAAAGGCTACTTTAAGCCTTATCAAGACGGATTAGATGGCGAAGGTTATTCCATCATGATTCCACCACCGAATGTCACCGGTTCATTGCACATGGGCCATGCTTTTCAGCATACCATTCAAGATGCTCTTACCCGTTACAAGCGCATGCAGGGCAAGAAAGCCCTTTGGCAAGTCGGTACAGACCACGCAGGCATCGCAACGCAAATGGTTGTTGAGCGTAAGCTTGCCCAAGAAGGTCAACCAGATCGCCACGAATTAGGCCGCGAAGAATTCACCAAAAAGATTTGGGAATGGAAAGAAGAGTCTGGCGGTACAATTACTAACCAGATGCGTCGCCTAGGCAACTCGGTTGATTGGGAAACAGAACGTTTCACCATGGACCCTGGTTTCTACAAAGCGGTAGAAGAAGTTTTCGTTAAGCTCTACGAAGACGACCTAATCTACCGTGGTAAGCGCCTAGTAAACTGGGATCCAAAGCTGCACACCGCAATCTCAGATCTAGAAGTTGAAAACAAAGACGTTAAAGGCAAGATGTGGCACCTGCGCTACCCACTTGCCGATGGCCAAACGTATACCGATAGCGAAGGCGTAGTAAAAGACTACATCGTTGTTGCAACGACTCGTCCAGAAACTATGTTGGGTGATACCTGCGTAGCCGTTAACCCAGAAGATACTCGTTACCAGCATCTTGTGGGCAAAGATGTGATGCTGCCATTGGTTGGCCGTCGCATTCCAATTATCGCCGATGAATACGCCGATATGGAAAAAGGCACGGGTTGTGTGAAAATCACCCCTGCTCACGATTTTAACGATTACGAAGTTGGCAAGCGCAACAAACTGCCAATGATCAACGTATTAACGTTCAACGCCGACATTCGTGAAGAAGGCCAAACCTTCAACTCCGATGGCACACTGAACGAAGAAATGTCGGGCTTCATTCCTGAAAAATACCGTGGCCTAGAACGTTTCGCCGCGCGTAAAGAAATCGTTGCCGATTTTGAAGCCGCAGGCTTGCTAGTAGAAATCGTTGAAAACGACATGGTTATCCCTTACGGCGACCGTGGTGGCGTAGTCATTGAGCCAATGCTTACCGACCAATGGTACGTAGACGCGAAAACAATGGCTAAGCCTGCAATTGCAGCAGTTGAAAATGGCGACATCAATTTCGTGCCTAAGAGCTACGAGAACATGTACTTCGCTTGGATGAACAACATTCAAGACTGGTGTATTTCACGTCAGCTTTGGTGGGGCCACCGCATTCCAGCTTGGTACGATGACCAAGGTAAGGTTTACGTTGCGCAAAACGAAGCTCTGGTTCGCGAAAAATACAATCTAGATGCTTCGGTTAACCTATCTCAAGATAACGACGTATTAGATACTTGGTTCTCTTCTGCCCTTTGGACGTTCGCGACCTTAGGCTGGCCAAACCTTGACGACCCAGAAGTTGTTAAGCGTTTAGAAGACTTCCACCCAAGTGATGTTTTGGTAACGGGTTTCGACATCATCTTCTTCTGGGTTGCCCGCATGATCATGATGACCATGCACTTCTGCAAAGACGGCGAAGGCAAACCACAAGTACCGTTTAAAACCGTTTACGTTACTGGCTTAATCCGTGACGAAACCGGCGCTAAAATGTCGAAGTCGAAAGGCAACGTACTCGACCCTATCGACATG
>Ga0209305_1001591_pt1 | contig 14341 bp, 15 predicted proteins | sample COGITO_mtgs_1103_FD_184792 | JGI IMG/M metagenome (GOLD analysis project Ga0209305, IMG submission 184792) | Pelagic marine microbial communities from North Sea - COGITO_mtgs_110321 (SPAdes) (version 2) | ecosystem: Environmental > Aquatic > Marine > Epipelagic ...
TTAAAGCAACCTTTACAAATACTTAAAGAATTCATGGTATTCGCTGTAGTTCACGGATGTCCATGTGGTTCCATAAAGGCGTTAAGTGTAGTCGAAGGAACAGCTACCAATGAATCAAATAAATTATACCAAGATTTTTTTAGTCGTTTTATTTGCAGTGTTAATTGCAAGCATAACCACCGGCATAATATTCAAAGCCTGGATTCAATATGAGGCTAGTGTAGCTCTCGAGCAGACCAGCCTTGCTATGCAGAAATCAGTACAAGCATCCAAATTGAAACGCGCTAGAATAGCAGCCGAATTTAAACTAAAAGCTGAATCCAGAAAAAGGCAACTGGAGCGCCAACAACTAATTAATATGCGAGAAAATAAAAGACAGGCAAGCATAAGGAAAACTAATATAAAAACATGTGATTTCTGGAAGCAGGCTTATTCAAAAGAAAACAATGGTTACAATAAAGCAATGCTTGATAGCGCCTGCAAAAGAGCAATGAGCCTTTAACAGAAGATATGAGGCTAATGTTTGGTCTTGCTAATTTGTCTAAAAATTCACTAAATAATGATGAAACAACATCGCGCCACTTTATCCAGGCATGTTGTCTCGTATTAAGCTTCGCTTAGATCAGGCATTACCCATTGGCAGCGAAATGTGAATATTGGTGCTGCGTGCCTGTGCAAGCTTGCATTGTGCATCACGACGGTACGACACCTCATGCGGCGGCTTCGTCGTTTGTTAATCCGCTGACGGCGTTAGTTAATATTGTGCGTAAGCAAGAGCAGGTCGATTTGTTAACGAAGCTGGGTGCGAAGTTTGTTGTTAATTCTTCGAGTGAAAGTTTCAAGAAATATTTGTACAAGGCGATTGATGCCACGGGTGCAACGCTGGCGTTTGACGCGATCGGCGGTGGGATCAAGGGGTCAGAATACTTGATCTCAAAAAATTTTTCTGATTGCGTCGACTTCAGTGGTTACTCAATACTTTTGTAGATTTTTAGGTGTATTTTTAGTTTTCTAGGAATCACCTGAATTTATTCCAATATTATTTCAATCAAGTGCTCTGACCCTTTGATTAGTCATTCAAATACTACATATCAATACTGTTCGCGCTAAAAACTGGACTGGTAATGATGCACGGTGCTAGGTAGGGCTATTCATTCTAATGACTGCCGCTACCTAACAATGATTCTTTAAATAGTAATATTCATTAACTTTTTATATTCTATTTGGGATTCATTGACTTTATTTATGGATCGGTAAAATAGCATTAAGAAAACACCTGTCTGTAAAGACGCAATATAATAATGTACATCTCCATGCCAGTATTCACCATAGGTAATATATTGCTCTAGGCTCATAAGTAACCAATATATTGGTTCAAAAGTGAATACCAATCCTATTGTAAATAAATATGATTTGTTATTTAAAAACCCAATTAATAGAAGTGATGCTGATATGTACAATAAAATTATCAAGTGCGCCTCCTGGAATAAATTAGGCATTCTTCTGTAAGAGTCACTAGCATTAAATAGGTTGTATAAAATAACAACTAGAGAAAGTCCTGCTAATCCTAACTTAATTTGTATGCCTCTTTTAAGGTGGTTTATTGCTAGAAACATAAGTGCAATAATGAAAACAGTCTCAAAGTAGAAAAAATATGACTTGGCTGCAAAGAATATCGTTTTAAAATTAAAATAAAAATCTTCGGAGTAAGGGTAAGAATTAGAAATTATTACGCTATAATTCAAAGATAGGAATAATGCGGTTATTGAAACGCTAGAAATTATGATGAAGCGTTTAAACCAAGCTCTTTGTGTTATTTCTTTAATTCGAATGTTGATATTATTATAGGTAGATTGGATCTTACTATTATCGATAGGATTACCAAATTCATTTTTCTCGCAGTCGCCACGTTTAAATGTAGAAATGATAAATAAATACAGTGCGCCGATTACGGGGATGAATAGAAGGAATAACCACCAGGCTGATTTATTTAGATCATGCAGGCGCTTAACAAATATTGAGAAAGAAAAAACTAATCCTACTAAGGAGGATGTGACCAATACAATTCCATATAACCAAGGAATGTGAGAAGTGTAGTCGTTTCTAAATATGTCAAAACTAGAAATGATAAGCGATAAAATACCCCACGGAATAATGGAATACAGCCAAAACTCTTCACGGCTCAAACGGCCATTCAGGGTAAAGCAAATCTTTTTATATGGAATTGTTAATCTATTAATATCACCGTCTATAGCTGCTTGATCAGGTTTCTTTATGAAAAGTTGGTATAAGAGCCAAAAGGGTGCAGTAAATGGAGTTGTAATAAGCAGCATACGGAAAAAATGATTACGCCCTAACATCAACCAGAAAATGATGGTCGTGATTAGAGAGAAGGCTAGTATAAAAACAATGGCGATTGACAGACTTTGAGGAGTAGTCACCTCAAGATTAAACAGTTTCTCGATCGATGCAGTCACTATTAGTGCGGCTAATAGCGGGACTATAGATATGAATGCTAGTGGTAGCCAGTACCACTTAAGCCCTCCCTCTCGGATACGACTAATTAATACTGGTAGCAGAGTTAAAGCTGTTAGGCTGAAGAATAGTTTGGGAGTTAAAAAGTCAGAAAAAATAGTATAGGTATTAACACTTAATATGAAGGTTATAAGCAGCGTTAGTATGAGTCTAGTTCGACTACAATTGCCGTAGTAGGATAATAAAGGGTCCATTTTGAGGAAATCCATGTAGGTAGTAAGTGAATCAAACACCCGCTAAGTGTTAAGGTGATTGAATGAGATTTTTATTTATCTGCTTACGTTTTTTTGTGAGGCTGCGATATTTGAATACTTTGAGTGATTTGTCAATTCGGAACTAATTAGATGACTTAATTAGAATAATGAGCCAGTACTATATACTTAGTTTTTTATTGGTTAAGAATGAAGGTTGTGGTGATTTTAATTAGAGTCATTCATTTTTTCAGGTACTACCGAATCAATCCATTATCACCAGTCATTCAAATACTACATACAATAACATAGTGAGCATTCCAGCCAGATAACCCCCGGCTATCAAGCTAAAAATACTCAATATGATTTTTTTGGTTTTTGAATACTTCTGACGAATAATTAAACGAAAGACCAGAAACAATAAGATCAGTGTTAATGGAATGCTGATTGCAAATCCTTTCACGGCAGCATCAGGACTGTTGGCAAGTGCTGAGGAGGTTGTGAATAGATAAAGGCTGATAGTAATTAATTTAATTGTTTTTAATTTCATATCTGATGATCCTTTATCTATTCTATTGGCTTGCTTACTTAATTTCCAACTTTAATGAACGGTTATTATCTTTGCTTGATATACCTTCTTCGTAATTAACTTCAAAACTATTCTCCTCTATATTCAAGTAAACATGAGAAATTGTTTTTGATGATTCAAGAGAATCTCCAAATATAGCTTCTATGTTGCTCTTTGAGCAGTTGTCAAAAACTGGTTTTTTATCATAGAGTTCCAGGATTTCAGTTTTATCACTCCAGCCTGCTACTCTATAAACTAAGTAATAGGTGTTATCTTTTGTATTAATCGAATCTATTATGCTGACAGAATCTACTGTGAAGGAGCACGTTTCTTCTTCGCTAGTCTCAGAGCAAGCGAAGAGTAGTGGTAAGTATAAAATAAGAAGCAATATTTTCATGAGGCGTCCTGCGTTATTATATTCCAAGTTTCAGACCATTCAGCTCGATACCAAAAAGAATTGGCAACGCCAATTCTTGTCATATATTCAGATAAACCATCAGATAATATTGACTTAGCTATGACCACAATATTGTACGGTGATACCTCCCTGATAAGCTAATACTTTTTCATCTGTTAGGTATTATAAATACGCATAGGCTAGTATATTTCTCTTTATATTTATAATCTCACGGTATAGAGATGTTTTAGAGAATTCGGTACTTTTTGATCATTAATATTCCATCTTTTTTGGAGTATTGGTAGGTCGTAGAAACCAAAAAATTGTTATTTTAGATACTGATTATAGCTGAGACTATACGTATGGAAGGCCACCCTGTGCTTGTTCATAGGGAGCGTAGCATTAGTTAATATTGTGCGTAAGCAAGAGCAGGTCGATTTGTTAACGAAGTTGGGTGCGAAGTTTGTTGTTAATTTTTCCAGTGAGAGTTTCAAGAAAGATTTGTACAAGGCGATTGATGCCACGGGTGCAACGCTGGCGTTTGACGCGACGGATTTCAATACGTATGGCTCTGTGGATAACAAGCAGGTGTCCATTTTATCGGGGGAAGAGCAACGGTGGTTAGATTTTCACCGACGTTGCTTAACCGTGCATTTGGTATGACGTGGAGTGTGGGTGGGTGGTTGGTTGTTGATGTATTTTCTGGGTAAGTTGAAGCCTGCAGAGTGGGTGAGTTGTATAAACGTGTGGCTGATGAGATTAATACGACGTTTGCGATTGAATCGACGGTGGAGCTGTCTTTTGAGGAGGCGATGACGCCTGAGATTATTGAGAAATATAATGCTAAGACTACGGGTGGGAAGTATATATTGAACCCTAATAAGGGTTAAGCGTATGGAGGGCTGAGCTTTATATCAAATTGACAAGGGCTAACACTGAATATACTGTCTCTGCTATCAATAACAGGGACAGTCGTTTGATTTCAAAGAATCGTATGGAAAATTTAGTTGTAATTAGGGAAGCGCAAGAAAGTGATCACCCATTTATTTTTGAGCTTTCGCCTTACTTAGCTGAAGTCGCTCAGTTAGATTGGCATAGTGATGAAGCTATCAAAAAAATGCAAGATGATTACATTTCTAAAATGCTTGAAGAAACACCGAAACCAAATATCACATTTATCGCTGAGATCAATAATGTTTCATTGGGTTTTATTCATGTACGAACACATGAAGATGGAATTTCAGGTGAAACTTGTGGAACCATACCGCTTCTTGCAGTATCACCTACATCTCAAGGTTTGGGGTTAGGTAAAGTATTAATTGAGCACGGTGAAAAGTGGGCTAAAAACTTAGGATGTAGGTTGTTACATCTAGAGGTCTTCGCAAATAATAAAAAAGCAGATAGCTTCTACCAAAATATAGGGTTTAAGCCTGAAACTGTTCACATGATAAAACCAATATAGAGTAAGCAAATGATCGATATAATTAAGTCTATTTTTTATTCGATAGCAGTTTTTCTGATTGTTGGTCCCTTCCTTGGGGCAATTATTTTTGTTATTGCTTCTAATTGTAACAAAAGGGCTGCCCAGCCATTTTAATACAGGGGGAGCACTGCTTCTTATATTTATAGTGTCTCCGGCAATATGTAGTAGCATCGTAAATTCATATATAGCGCGAACACTTCCTCAAAAAAACGTTATACGTATAAATTAAAGAATTGAGAATATGGACAAAAAATCAAGCGATAATGTGGAAGTTGAGTTCTCTCACTCAAAACAAAAAAGCCTATCTCTTAAGATTAAAGGCGCTAGGATTCTTATTATTATTGCTTTAGGCATGATGGTAGCCATTAACACAGTCTCTGCTGAACCGCGCTACCTTGTGTATTATAATGCCAATGCTGCGCCTTTGCTGGCAGCCGCTGATGCCGACTATACCCATATTATCATTTCCTTTATTACGCTCGGCCCATTGGTGGATGGCGAACTTACGCTGTTGTCACCCCCAAAAATGGTCGGCCAATGGTCTGACGTGGCTAAACTCAAGGAGGCGGGCAAGCGTGTCATGATCTCTTTTGGTGGTGGGGATATGAAGGCGGATGATTACCGTGTAGCGATAGGGCGCGAAGTAGAGTTAGCAAAAAAAATCACAGAGTTTGTAAAGCAGCGGGGATTGGATGGAGTAGACATTGATTTTGAAGTAAGTTCAGCCTTGAAAATTCCGACTCCGTCTGGGGCTTTTGACGGGGTTTCCTTTTTGACTGCGTTGACGAAAGCTTTGCGAGACTTGCTGCCGCAGGAACACTATCTTATCAGCCATGCACCGCAGCCACCTTATCTTGATCCCTTATGGCACGGTGGTGGCTACGTGAAACTGCTGAAGCAAGTCGGCGAAAAAATCGATTGGATTACTGTGCAGTACTACAACAATCCGAGTTTCGATACGCAACCGAGCCGGACCGTCGTAGGAGAGGGCGATACTCCCTTTGTGACATCTTATATCAGTATCGTTGAGGGCCGGAACGGGCTTGTTTGGCCCAGTAACAAATTGGTGGTCGGTAAGCCGGTCTACAAAGCCGATGCTGCGAACGGACACTTAGCACCATCATCTGTAGCGCGAACTATTGTTGAACCACTTCGCAAGCGCTATGGGGATCAGTTTGGCGGACTAATGGGGTGGCAATTTTCGACCCTGACTGCGGATCACCGTTATTGGAACAACGAAATGGCAAAGTCGTTGGGCTTGAAGCTATAAGCTTTCAGATGAACTCATGTTCGTTTACCCCAAGCTAAGTTTTCCATTCATAAAATCTAGCGACAATTTATAGACCACAAAACCCAATGTCGCAGAGCTGCATTTCTGGATAAGTTAAAGCCTGCAAGAGTGCGTGAGTTGTATAAGCGTGTTGCCGATGAGATTAATACGACGTTTGCGATTGAGTCGACGGTGGAGCTGTCTTTTGAGGAGGCTATGACGCCTGAGGTGATTGAGAAATATAATGCTAAGACTACGGGTGGGAAGTATATATTGAACCCTAATAAGGGTTAGGCGAGCGGAGGGCTGAGCCTCATATCAAATTGACAAGGGCGAACGTTGAATATACTGTCTCTGCTATCAATAACAGGGACAGTCGTTTGATTTCAAAAAAAATTTCTCTTCGTTCGTCTTTCCTATTTATAAGGGGTTATGCAGCATCTTTTCGTATAGCACGTTGTTAATTGGCTTTGAGTATGAGTAAAAATCAACTATCGAAAATATTAGCCTTAATCGCGCTTACGGTTAGCACTTATCTTGCTTATTTGCTTATAAAAGATATTAGTTCTGTTTATGGCAATGCTTTAACTTGGTCTGGTGGTAGTGAGCTGTCTGCCATTGGAATCTCAATTTTTGTTGGAACATCCTTGATTTCATCGCTTCTAATATCTTTTTTCTTATACCGAGGAATCTATACTTTCTGGATGTTACTACCTCTAGCACATACTATTTTCGTGTTTATTGGTATTCCAGTGTATGTATTGGTTTTAACAGTTTTAATCTGGTTAGGCTCTAAATATGTCATGCCTACCAATTAACAAAGCCAGACAGGGGGCGCTTTCATTACCCCAGCTGGCGAAGTTATGGAAGAAATTTTATGTTGAGTAATAGGTGGTTTTCTTGAAAGCAGTAACGTTTTCAGCCCCAATTTTTACATTATAGGCGTATATTTCAAGGGTATTATGATGAACTATTTTAGTTTTGTTTTATTGTTTTGTTCATTTAGCTTGGTTGCTAGTGATGAGTTAGTCTTTATTCAGGGGACTTGGGATTGTAGTTACACTTTCGAAGAAGAAGGCCTTTCAAGCTATGTATCCGTGATTGATGATTATAATGTTTCTAGTTTAACTTATACATCGGTAGGGTCTGTTGAAGTGTCTATTCCTGGTGAAGTAAAACTATTTAAAATTAGCTTTATTGAAGCAGGAACATTTAGCTACATTAATGAAGTTATCACAGCACAAATTAAAAATTTAGATGTGAATTTGGAATTTGGTGATCTAACACCCGCGGATCTAAATGATTTGCGACAAGATGTACTTGCTGAAAACCAAATGTACAAAACAGTATCTCTCAATAGCAAAGAATGGATTGCCATTGATTTGGTTGATAATACTGAGAGTGTTTGCAAAAAAATATAATCAAAGAAATATTGGACGAAAAACCACGTATTTGATTTAGACATTAGGAGTGAGTTGGTGAGAATTAGTGCTAGATATTCTTTTATCCCTATTCTATTTAGCTTTCTAGCGGTGTCTTTTGTGATGTTTACTGGCAAGCATAATCAGGCTAATTTTCTAGGCTTATTTGTTGGTAGTACTTTGTTTTATGGTGCTCCGTTTTTTATATTACGTTATATTTTTAGTATATCGAGTGCCAAATCTAAGTACATTCATTCTGGATATATAGGAGCTACAATTGCACTCACGTTAATTGCCAGCTTTTGGTTATTACCACGAGATCCGTCGGGGTTGCCCATGCAATGGATGGCGTATTATCCGTTGTCCTTAGTTTTAGTGCTAATTTTCTTAGGAGCTGCTTTGATACATGATAAGTTTATTCACTCCTGACAAACAGCTGCCATTTGGTCGCATTAACGCGCGAGGTTGTTCTCGTTACACTCGCCTGTGCTGGCAAGCGTATGTACAACCAATCAGAGGAATCATCTTTTGCTCGAAATAAAAACGTTAGGCCTTTTTTTCATTACTGCTTTGGCGGAGATTATTGGTTGTTACCTCCCCTATCTTTGGTTACGCGAGGGAAAATCAGTTTGGTTACTGGTTCCTGCCGCTATTAGCCTTGCTGCATTTGCTTGGTTGCTGTCGTTACATCCAACAGCAGCAGGCAGAGTTTATGCCGCTTATGGTGGCGTTTATATTTTTATGGCTATCTTGTGGTTGTGGGTTGTCGATGGCATTCGTCCAACCACTTGGGATATTGTGGGTTCTGGTATAGCACTTCTAGGCATGGCAATTATCATGTTCGGTCCCCGCAGCACATAACGAAAAGCTGCATTAGCCGAATATTGGCTTTATGAGCTAATACTAAATGAATTCTATTGAGCCCTTAACTGTTGCTATTGCTATTGCAGCTAATATTTTCCTGATTATCTGGTAATTTTATTTTCAGAAGTGTAGAAGTGTGGCGGAAAATTTAGAAAAATTAGCTATAAATATTCTATGGAAATTAACTTTTCTAAAAGTGTGACTGTTACAAATTAAAAAGGGCCTAGGAAAAATACTGGAGTTTGATCTAATGACGATAGTTCAAGTACCTCACATAAAGAGTTGGCGGATCAGCCCCAGTAGGGCTCGGACGCTTTCAGCGTCCCACAACAAAAGCATTAAGTGCTCTTATGGAAATTGTGTAGTGGTACAGTGAATTTGGCCACGTAAATAGAGGAAATCAACCTGATATACACCGCGTAGACTTGGCTGATCTAACACTAATTTTAGACGAGGAAACATGAAATTATTTCACACTTCGCCAGTATATTTTTGATGCTGTTATTTTTACCATTGATAGCATCTTGTAGCCAAGACGAACAACAGACATCTTGGTCTAGCGCATTAATACCCCTGCCAAGCAATCTTTCTATATCAGAGCGCTTTAAACAACAATAAGAGGCGTTTGATTTTAATGCCGATGGCTTAAGATTATATTTACTATGTGGACGTAACAGAAGATATAGTCCAGCCTTGGTTGAAAATGGATGATCAAAAGAAAGGCTCTAAAACAGGGGGTGGTTATCATTCATGGTGGTGATGTGTTACCAAGTAAGGTGATAAGAAAAGATAAGGTAAAATTCATTCATATACTGGGATGGATTAACGTACCAGTTGTATGGAATTATTGGTATTCCTTAGGAATATATAATTAGAAATAGCTAGTGCCTATTTTACTGGTTGTTTGTGAATGACTTGTATACCAAACTGTTGAATTTGAAATTCTATATATACTAATTCTCACCTCCTTTCTCTACAGCAATCAAGCGAGTTATTACTTTGAGACTAAATAAGTTACTGATAATTCTAGGGTTTACTTTATTGAATCTTACTTCAGGTTGCATGGCAGAACCTGTAACTGTAGGAGTAGACTGTAGTAGAAATGTTGCTTCAGGTTTGGCGATGCCAGATCTTGTGTTAGTAGGTACCGATGTTGTTGATATTGAAATTTTTGATAAGAGTCAAGAGCCGCTCAGTAAAAGCTACTCTGCAGAAGCTGGAGGGGCAGTTCTAGAATTATCACTGGAGCTTTATGCTGAATACCTAACGATCATTCGAGCATTTAATGAGCCAGGCCAAGACGTTAATCTTAAGACTTATGTTATTTGTAACTCAGAAGAAGAGCTCAGTTCAGATGAACTGCATATTAGGGTTGTGGATAATGGTGTTTTGATGTTTGAAGCTGAGCCTGGTGTTGATGGAATACCTGATGATCTTTGGATTTTATACGACAAACAAAATTAAAGGAATAAATTGTTATGACGACAAAAGTTACTCTAAGGAAAGGAGCTAGAGGAGCTTCTGTAATTGAATTACAGAAGTTATTGAACAAAGTATTAAAAAATTCGTCAATAAAATGGGAAGTATATATTGAACCCGAATAAGGGTTAGGTTTTTCTTATTATTAGTATTATTCACTGGTCTGAATTTTTATGAATCAACTATTTTTTTTAATAATTAGCCTTTTGGTTGCCGTTAATGGGTTTACTAAAGATATGGCTATTTCAGACGGTGAGTATGTTTTTCAGCACAAATTTGCTGAGCATCCAAATATGTCTAGTATCCAGTTGAACGTAATCGTGAAGGGAGTATTGGTTACAGTCATTAATGCTGATGACGATGCGATATTCCCTTTAGGGATTATCGATCATGGAGAGTTATTTTGGCACAAGGGATCTGGCCAGTGGATTATTGTATATTCACCTGAAGATAAAGATGCCAAGGATGTTGGAGGATGTTCTGCGGGGCCTTCTGTAATTGACTTGAAAGAAAAGGTGTATTGGACTTGCTAGCTTGGCATTATCACAAGTCACTCAAATACTGCATATAATAACATGGTCAGCATTCCTGCCAGATAACCCCCTACTATCAAGCTAATAATACTCAATATTACTTTTTTGGTTTTTGAATATTTCTGACGAATAATTAAACGGTTATATTTTTAATATTGCTAAAGGCTTATCCCTTCAGTTTTTATTAGCTATAATTGCTGAATCGCCCCTAGTTCACTAGACACTCTTTAACTATATAATGAGTTAACAGAGGAGGCCACTCGGCGTTTGTTCATACGGCGCGTGGAAAGTATATATTGAATCCAAGTAAGGTTTAAAAGAATAAATAGGACAACTATTCAGGCACAGTGAGATAGTGGCAAAGGAGAATAGTTTCTTGACTATAAATCACTTTAAATGGGTGTTCATGTTGCAGAAAAGAACCAGTTCATAGATTGCATTTCTATTACGTGTATTATTTCGATAATACCGATAGTAGGAATATTTATATGTTTAGAACTCTCTTTTCTCGACTGATGTCTGTTAAAAAAATTGGCATTGGCAGTCTCTTTATTATCCAGTTAGTAGCTTGCGGCGGAAGCAGTTCTGGGACTGATGCCGAGTCTTCTAATGCAAAGTCTCCTAATTCAGAAACTCCTATTACAGAAAACGTTCAGCCGCATGATCGATACGATGCGCCTAAAGCGTGTGGCTATAATAAAACGGAGACGGTTGATTTAGGTGATGGGGTTTTTGATTCGGGTATTTTAGACGCAGAAGGACGCCACCTTAGATATCGATACAAACTTCCAGACGATTATAACGCTAATAATGAATATGCGGTTTCGCTGTATTTTCATGGCAACAGTGATGCGACTCAAACAGAAATTCTAGGCCGTTCATCTTTAGCAACAGAAAATAATCCAGTTCAAGGGCAGATGATAAAAATTGTGCTCGCTTCCCCAGATACCAGAAGCAATGGCACGACACGTCAGTGGGATTATGCCAAAGATGCAGAACTGCTGGATGTATTACTTCACAATGATTTCAGTTGCCAGATTAATATTAACCCCGAAAAAATATTTATGAGAGGAGGGTCTCAGGGCGCTTGTTTCTTGAATAGTTATTTAGGCAGTTATGGTAATAATCTTGAAGGCGGCGGCGTTTTTTCTGAATGTGGTTGTAGCGATAGCTTGAACCAAGATTGGATTCCAAGCCAAAAATTTAAAGAAAACTTTCGAGTATTTGTAGCGTCAACTAAAGACGATTTTCTTCATGATTCAGCGATCACTGCCAGTCAATATTATCGTAATCATGCAAGGTTAGATTTGTTTGCGGCAAATACAGAAGAAGCTGGGCAACACTGCCAGTCTTCTGCCGATACACGAAGCAGAGCGTGGCGCTTTGTCACGAACTCCATGACGGAAGAAGACAAACTAGCGGCTGATGTTCAGCCTTACCCTCAATCTATTAAGTGGAATGCGGTTAGCCAATTGCCAGCAGAAACATACAATCATTATTCAACAGCGTTTAATATTAGCAGTCAGAATGAGTTGATTACAGCAGTATATGATTCTGGCAACGACCGAACAACTGTGTATAAAACAGGCTCTGGTGATATGCAATGGAGCAATCAGGGCAGTGTGCCAAAAGAAGTGATTTCTATACATAAAAAAGCCAATCAACAATGGTATGTAACAGTAAGAAATAAAATCTGGAATGATGAAAGAACGGGCTATACGTACAATGATGCAGTATTTAGTGGCGATTCGATTGATACTTTAGCGGCATTTGATTCTAGAAGCGCGACTCTATGGTCAGGCAACAGTGAAACGGTATTTAGAGCTGAAAATTATCAGCTTTACGAATTGAATTCTGATGCAGGCAGTGGGTTAAGTAATTGGCTACAAATGGATTATTATGGACGATCCGGTTCATCGACACAGTTATCAATGAGTAGCGATTTTGCTGAAAAGCAGCATCCTTTCTTCTATGCCCGTAATGCCACATTGAATCAATCTGCTTACTCACTTTTCTCTGAAAATACCTTCGGTGATATCGAGAAATTATCTTTACCAGCAGGCGTGAGTTCGGAGGCCATCGGTAATCTTAAGGGGCAGCGAATAGATAATTCTATTTTGCTAGCGGGCAATGCGGGTACTGACACCTATCACGTGTATTACAGCAGCAATAATGCGGGTAACTGGGCTAAGTTAGTCATGCCTGATGCTGTAACACAGAACAGATTCAGTGAAGTGGTGCTATTGCCTAATCAAGGTGTGCTGGCTTTATCAGGAAGTAAGATGTTTTACAGCCCTAATGGAAGAGACTGGGAAAACTGGCAGAACTTTTTGTACGGCCAGAACTTATTGTTAACAAAAGAGGGTAGATTATTAAGTATGGCTAGCCGGACTTTGTATCAAGCCACATTCTATTAGTTTCAATATATGGCTCAGTTAATAATGCATTTTCTGGGCAAGTTGGCGCCTGCTAAATACAAACAGCTGAAACCTGCTTTGATTATTTTGCTAAAAAATATCCAGGAATCAGATGTCGTGTTATTTAGACATAAAACATGATAATAATACGCTAGCCGGTTTTTTTATTAATTCTTGCTAGCAAACAGGTTTGGCGAAATGTTGCGTCCATAGGATCAACATTTTCAATTTCATTATCAAAGCGGTTAATTGCATAGCGCTGTTCATCGACAAATGTCTTTTGTTGCAAAATTTGCTCGCTCAATAAGCGACCAATGCCGCCACTCAATGCAATGCCTGCACCAGAGCAACCTGCGGCAATAAACAGATTTTCCCATTCTTGGCTTGGGCCTAATAACGGCAGGCTGTCGGGGGTATAAGAAGAAATACCTGAAATGTAATGGCTTAATTGCGCGGTTTCTAATAATGGGCAGGTAGCGATAAGCCCTTGCCAGTTTTCTTCAAGTGCTAGCCAACCGTTTTCATCGTTTTTAAAGCGGTGGTCATGAATGCCTTGCTGCGTTGTTGGTAATTCTTTGGGGTCGATAATACAGTTTTGACTATCTCGTACGCCAAATAATAGGCCCTTATTTTCTGGGCGAAAGTACACCTTACTGTTTGGAACTATGGCCATTGCCTGAGAGGGGGATAGTGGAGTTTGATTATCGGTAATCCAATAATGGCTTCTTACTGGGGCCATGCCAAGCTTCACATTATGCTGGGCAGCCAAGACTGAAGACCAAGGGCCACCCGCCAATAAAACGGTATCACCAATCCAGTCTTCATTTTTATCACTGCGCACTCCAATGATCTTGTCCCCTGATTCTAATAATTGTTTTATGCGTACGCCTTGATACAAATACGCACCGGATTTTTTTGCTCCCTGTAAATAAAAGTTCGCTAACAGATAGGGATCGGCATGCCCATCGTCTGGATAAAAAAGACCTAAGCTTTCATTCTTAACCGCTAACCAGGGGAGCTGTTGTTTTATCTGGTTTGCATTCAGCCATTGGCTATTTAATCCCCTATCTTTTCCTTGTTGATGATGGTTCTTTAGAATCGATAGTTCGCTATGAAAGTTGTCCCCTTGGCTGGCTATGTGAATGCAGCCATTACGTTGCATTATTGGGTGAGTATTTTGTTC
>Ga0209305_1001594_pt1 | contig 14320 bp, 11 predicted proteins | sample COGITO_mtgs_1103_FD_184792 | JGI IMG/M metagenome (GOLD analysis project Ga0209305, IMG submission 184792) | Pelagic marine microbial communities from North Sea - COGITO_mtgs_110321 (SPAdes) (version 2) | ecosystem: Environmental > Aquatic > Marine > Epipelagic ...
ATTCAATATAAACAACAAGCTCGAAGTGGTTGATATTTATACAAAATACAACTATTTCTTTATTAAACAATCAGTTACCACCATCATTAATTATAAACACCACCTCGTATTGAGCATTTATTAAACAATAATATTCGTAAATATGTCTATTTGGGCTAGATTTAATTCTGTCTAAACCGTCAGAATTCTACAAAGTGTTGTGATTACATAATAAAAAAAGGCGCATAATGTCTCTAAATAGTGATCTATATCGGTTTTAGAAGAACCAAGAGCGACTTAGGATTAATTAATGAGTGCTTACTTTATGCACTCTATTGATTGTTCTATTGAATTATTATGAGCCTTTTTTATTATTGAATGGCTTGAAATGAGTAATTGAGCGGCAATAAAAAGGGCGAACTTACTTGTGTAGGCTCACCCTTTCTATTACCGCTTTAGACTGTCTGATCTAGTAATATGAATTAAAATTTAATCGCTACACCAAAGTTTAAAGAACCAAAACTGTGTCTCAAATCGACTTTTGCATCATTATAGCCGTCAGAAATTTCTATTGTTTGCCATACAATGCTCTTAGCACGGTACGACATATCAAGTTCAACATGCTCATGCACATCGATTTTTATGCCCCCTCGTAATTGAAAAGATACTCCGGTTAAGTCTTCATTATCTCTCGATATAAAAGCCGTATCTTCATACGTGTAAAAACCAAAACCTAACCCCCAGTACGGCTGAACCTGTTCATCACCATAAACAAAATGCCAATCAAAATCGGTACCTGAGAATGTAACTTCATCATTATTTTCAAGTTCTACATCAATAGACGTTCGAGATATTTGAAAGCGGTTATTGGAAGCGAAACGATATCCTAAATATACGCCAACGCTGCTGGCATCGACATCGGCTTCTGCTTCCGATGTTGAACCATTATCTTTAGCTTCTGCTTTAGCAGTACCCGTTAGGCTAGTGCTTAAATCTAATCCAAGATATACGCCAGGTTCAACGTCCGCTTGAGTATTGAGGGAAAGTGCAGCAAGAGAAAATAAGGTCACTGCAGAAATAGGCTTAATCATGTTTCGTCCATAAATTTTTAATAATTATATTTGCATAGAAATAATGATCTAGCTTCCATGCTGGCGACGCGATTCTAATGGTATTTACTTATTTGTCAATTTAGACCATTTCTTTTACCTGAAACTGCAACTCAGCCAATCGACGATACAATTCAGAGCTAGCAATCAATTCATCATGGCTGCCCACATCCATCAGCCGCCCATGGTCAAACACAGCAATTCTATCGACGTGTCTCACCGTTGCTAATCTGTGCGCAATAATAAAAGTGGTTCGGCCTTTCATTAGAGTATCGAGTGCTTGCTGCACATAGTGCTCACTTTGTGCATCTAACGCACTCGTAGCTTCATCTAATAATAAAATTTTAGGGTCTCGTAAGATGGCACGAGCAATGGCAAGTCTCTGCTTCTGTCCACCGGAAAGCTTCACCCCTTGTTCGCCTAAAAAGGACTGATAGCCATCTGGCAGCTGCTCAATAAATTCTTCTGCATGCGCCGCTTTTACCGCCGCGATAACTTCTGCTTCCGTTGCATTTGGGCGGCCATATTTTAAGTTATCCCAAACATTGGCACTGAATAAAACTGGCTGCTGTGGCACTAACGCAAACTGACTGCGTAATTCTTGAAGATCCCACTCCGGTAATGGCTTGCCTGATATTTTAATATCGCCACTTTGCGGATCACGAAAGCGTAATAACAGATCGAACAGTGTTGATTTGCCTGCGCCTGATGGCCCGACCACTGCAATACTCTCTCCGGCTTTCACCGCCAAGTTTAATTTTTCCAGCGCATTTTGATCCGGCCGCGAAGGATAAGCATAGCTCATATTATTAAATTCAATCAACGCTTCGCTTTTAGATTTTTCTATCGCAAACTCTTCTTTTGTAACCGTTTCTTCTACAACCCCGTCTTCTATAAATATCTCACTTGTCTCGATGATTCCAGGTAATTCTACCGGCGGCAATTTAGTCATCGGCGATTTAATATCAGCTTCCGTCGCTAACAATTCTCGAATGCGCTCCGCGGCACCCGCCGCTCTTTGTACTTCACCATAAACTTCTGTAACCGCGGCCAATGAGCCTGCAACCATGATGGCGTAAAAAACAAAAGCCGCTAAATCACCTGCTGACAGCTCTCCGGCAATCACATCACTTCCCCCCACAAACAACATACCCGCAACAGAACCCATGACTAACATCATCACTAACGCAATCAAGATCGCTCGCTGACTGATACGCTTTAAGGCAACATCAAATGCCCCTTCTGCTGCCAAACTAAATTGTTCATTAACCATATCTTCACGAGTAAACGCCTGCACCACTTTAATATGTTGCAGACTTTCTCCAGCCCAAGCGCCGACAGAGGCAATCTTGTCTTGGCTATCACGAGACAGTTTTTTCACTTTTCGGCCAAAATAAATGAGAGGAAATATAATAAAAGGAACGACTAATAATACAATCAAGGTGAGCTTAATATTACTGATAAACATCAAGGTCAAACCACCGATAAATGTTAAAATATTACGCAACGCAAACGAAAAAGAAGAACCGATTACCGTTTGTAATAATGTAGTATCGGTAGTAACGCGACTTTGAATTTCACCCGCTAAATTATCTTCAAAAAAACTAGGAGGAAGACTGACCAAATGGCTATAAAGTTTTTTGCGTATATCAGCAACGACGCGCTCACCCAGCCAAGACACCATATAAAAGCGAAAGTAAGCACCGATCGACATGGCAACAATAATAAAACCCACGACACCTAACGCGTTCGCTAAACCAACCGTTGATTGAGATGAGAAGCCTTCATCAATCATCAGCTTTACGCCCTGACCTAACGACAAGGTTAATGTTGCCGTTGCGATGAGTGCAATAATGGCGACAATTAATCGCATTCGATAGGGGCGAACAAACTGCCATAGCCAAAATAACATGATGAAACCTCTTTTTATGATCTGACAGAGATGGTGTGTTGCACTGAGCTTTTCAATGCTTAAGTGATGTTTAGATAAAGGTTAATCAAAACAGCGTATAATTAATCATTATTCAAAAACTGAATGAATTACATCATTCTCACCGATCTCTTCAATTTAAACTATCTACTTCGGGAATACGATGCCTGCCCCCTCTATACGATCTCTCGCCATCTTACTGGCGATGCTCACCGCAGTCGCACCGTTTGCGGTTGATATGTACTTGCCCGCCATGCAAGCAATGGCCATAGACTTATCCACACCGATTCACTACGTTGAAATCAGTGTCAGTACTTTCCTTTTTGGTTTTGCCATCGGCCAATTGGTCGGCGGTCCAGCTTCTGACCGTTTTGGTAGAAAGCCGATGATCGCTCTGGGTCTTATTTTATTTTCAATCACCAGTTTATTATTGACCCAAACAGAATCGATCGATCAACTGTTATTTTTGCGCGCCATTCAAGCGATTGGCGGTGGTATGGCGACGGTAAATTCTTCTGCCATGATTCGTGATTTGTTTTCCGGTGATGAAATGGCCAAGGTATTGTCTATGGTTGCCATTGTTATGATGTCAGCACCGTTAATCGCACCGATGTTAGGTGCACTGATTGTTAAGTTCTTCGATTGGCAGGCTATCTTTCTTTGTCTCTCGATCTACTCGCTCTTTGTTATGCTTCTTTTACTTTGGCGTTTGCCTGAGACGAATACTCGATCAATACGAGATAAAAAAGAGATCGAGAGTGGCAAGACTAAACTTTGGCAATCTTATAAGCGTGTATTAACTCATCGCCAAGCTATGGGCTACATCATGGCAATTAGCTTTGCTTTCAGTGGCATGTTTGTTTTCATTACCTCATCAGCTTTTACCTACCTAGAATATTATTCAGTCAGCGTACAGATGTTCCCTTTTCTATTTGGGGCTAATGTCTTGGTGATGATGCTTATGAACCGAATAAATGTTTGGGCACTTAATCATTATTCTTCGGTAAATATATTAACCGCAGGCTTAATCATTCAATTAATATGTGGCATAGCACTGATCATGGCCAGTTACACTCAGGCTGATCTTTATTTTGTCGTCGCTTTAAACATGCTATTTGTCGGATCGCTTGGATTAATTGCTGCCAACGCGACTGCTGGAGCACTCAATTTCTTTCCTGATATCAGTGGCACTGCAACCGCAGTCATTGGCGTCACCGAGTTTACTTTGGGGGCTATCGTTGGAATCTTTTGGTCGTATTTACACGAGATTCAATTTGCAGCTACCCAGCAGCATACCCTAAGCCCGATGGCTTGGGTGATGGCGAGCTGTGCACTTATTGGTTTAATCGGATTAAAAATATTATCAAAAGCTAAGGTCGCACCTAAGCCGCTTTAGCATAAACCCTTGATGAAGAAACAGCATGGGCAGATTTTTGCTCAGCAAGCTGCTCACGCTGTTTCTTAACTTGTGCTCTTTGCGCTAATACCAAATGTAATAACGTATCGCTCATCGCGCTTTGTAATTCTAATGCACTCATTATTTTCTCCAAAATCTTATTCAATTAATTGTTAGTCTAATACTTAAGACAATTCGGCAATCTGCTGATTGGCTACTTGTACCGACTGTTCAGCATTGCCACCCGCCATGCCTTCAGCATAAATAAACTCAACGTCTTGAATACCAACAAATTTTAAAACCTGCTCAATCCAAGGAGACATGTGATCAAACCCACTACCTGCATACTGACCGCCGCGGGTTGATACCACATAAGCCTTTTTCACGTTCAATAATCCTACGGGACCGTTTTCACGATAGGCAAAACTAATGCCCGCACGAGCAACATGATCGATCCAAGCTTTGACGGTAGAAGGCGTGCTGAAGTTATACATTGGCGCTGCCAGTACTAACACATCAGCGTCGCGTAATTCTTCAATATAAATTTCAGAACGTTTCGCTGCAGCCTGCTGGACGTCATTACGTTCAGCAGCCTCTAGCCGAAAACCTGAAAATATTTCATCCGTTAAGTGCCCAAAATTTTCTTGGTTTAAATCACGGTAATGAACCTGAGTATTTTGACCACTGACCAATTTATCGACGACTGACTTAGCTAAAATAGACGAAGTCCCTTCATGGCCCGCGATACTGGAATCGATATGTACAATTTTCATAATTTTCTTCTCTCACGCCTAACGTTCTAGTTTCCATCAAAGCAGCTGCTTCACATTGCGGCTTCGAGTTAATGACGCTAGTATACATCTACAATTCTGATCAGGTAGTAGTAATAACCGATCTAATCAATCGATTTAATAGATGTATTTATTAAGAAATAAATCCTATTTTTGAATAAAAAGGCGATTTTTCATGTCTTCATCCCCTAGATTCAAGACTTTAATGCCCAAAGTATCGCTCGAACAATGGTCGATGCTCATCACAGTCGTTGAAGAAGGTAGCTTTCAAGCCGCAGCCGACAAACTACTGAAAAGCCAAAGCAGTATTAGCTATGCCATGCAGAAAATGCAGCAAGGCTTAGGGGTAAAAGTTTTTGAACACAAAGGGCGAAAAGCGGTACTCACTGATGCCGGCCAGCTCATGCTACAGCGCGCAAAAGATCTGATTCATGCTGCCAGTGCTGCTGAAAAAGCCGCCGCTGATTTCGCTGTCGGCTGGGAGCCGCAAATAGGCTTAGTGCTTAACGACATGTTTCCTAAGCACATTCTATATGCTGCGCTCACCGAGTTTGGCCAGCAGTGCCCACAGACTCGTCTAGAAATATACGTTGAAGTTCTGTCTGGGGTTGACGATAAATTACGCCATGGCGAAGCTCAAATCGCCATTAACCACATGATACCCAGTGGCATGGTAGGTGAGCCGATTATTGAAATGGAATTTGTTCGTGTCGCCCACCCTGATCATCCGCTACACCACATTGGCCGCGCCATTCATCACAGCGATATGAAACTGCATCGCCAAATCGTGATCCGAGACTCCGGCAGCTACCGTCGTGAAAATCGTGGATTTTTAGGCTCAGATCAGCGCTGGACAGTACCCAATATGTTTGAAGCATTGGAATTATTGAAACTCGGTTTTGGCTCCGGGGTATTAGCCCGCAGCATCGCTGAAGCCGCAATTGATGCCGGAGAATTGAAAGAATTAGATATCGATGGCGGTGGCCCATCTCGCTCAAATATGAACCTCATCTTTGCCGACAAAGCGAATACCGGCCCTGCGGCTTTGCTATTGGCTAAATTGCTTAAAGAAGCAGCAAAAAATGACAAGTCTGGTAGAATGTAGCTAGACTTTTATCCACACCCTGTTTCTTATCTATTAGAACACTCCACCGAGGCTTTCCCTTGTCTGCTGAAATAACTTCTTTCTCTGATTTTTTTATTCACGATCGTATCGAAAAGGCCCTTGATAATCTTAGGCTTAGAGTTCCAACTGACGTGCAGAAAGCTTCGATACCTCACGCCTTAGATGGCAAAGACCTTCAGGTTTGTGCAGAAACGGGCAGTGGTAAAACATTGGCGTACATACTGCCAATGATGCAAAAGTTCTTAGAATCTAAGTCTGTGATCCAAGGCACCCGTGGTTTAATTTTATGCCCGACTCGTGAGCTAGCGCGCCAAGTATTCAAGGCGACTAAGCAGTTCACTGACGTAACCGGCATGAACGTTGGCCTATTGACCGGTGGTGATGACTTTAAATTCCAAGCCGCGATGTTGCGTAAGAATCCAGAAATTGTTGTTTCGACCCCTGGTCGTTTAGTTGACCACATTAAGCGTCGTTCAACTGATTTGGTTGGCCTAGAAATTCTGGTATTAGATGAAGCCGACCGTATGTTGGACATGGGCTTCGCTGAAGACATGGAAATCATCTCGGGCGAATGTAACGAAGGCCATCGCCAGACGTTATTGTTCTCTGCGACATTGCACCACAAAGGCATCGCTCGCGTTGCAGCTAAAGTTCTTGATAATCCGATGGAAATTACCACTGCGACGGTTCAAGACAAGCATGACAACATTAAACAGCAAGTCATTCTAGCCGACGATGGTGCTCATAAAGACCGTCTATTAAGTTGGTTATTATCGAATGATGACTATGAAAAAGCCATCATCTTCACCAATACCCGTACTGAGTCAGAACGTTTAAACGTGTTCTTGCGTCAGCACAGCTGTCGTTGTGCGGTATTGCACGGTGAATTAAGCCAAGATCAGCGTAACGCGACGATGCAGTTATTCCGCGAAGGCAAGATCACCGTATTAGTTGCTACCGACGTTGCTTCACGTGGTTTGGATGTTAAAGGCATCGATCTGGTTGTGAACTATGATATGGCACGCAAAGGCGATGATTATGTTCACCGTATTGGCCGTACGGGCCGTGCGGGTGAATCCGGAACTGCGATCTCGCTGATCAACCATACTGAGTGGAACTTAAAAGCAGCTATCGAACGCTACATTAAGCAAGATTTTGAGCATCGCGCGATTAAAGAATTAAAAGGTGCTTACAGTGGCCCTAAGCGCTTAAAAGCGTCTGGTAAAGCGGCAGGTATTAAGAAGAAGAAAGCCGGCCCTGGTCGTGATAAACGTCCTGGTAAAGGTGCTGCTCCAGCAACGAAGAAAGTCAGTGCTAAAAAAGCAAATGGCCCACGCCCTAGTCGTCCTCAGCCAAAGCCAAGCAACTTGATGGATTCTAAAGGTTTCGCACCGATCAAGAAGAAGAAAAACCCAGCACCTCATAAGCCTAGTGATGACTAAAAGCGACTAATGGCTAACTAGAAAATAATAGAGCGAAGGTTGTAAAATTCCTTCGCTTCTATATTCCAGTCGCTAATGCAGTAACGTCGCCTCCATATCTTCAGCAAATTCCGCTGGCAATACACAGACCCGGTTAAGCATTAACAAGCGGTGACTTGGCATAATCACGTCCTCCAGCTCTTCAGGCGCATCCACGGTTTCTGGAGCGATAATGTCATCCAGCAATACTACCGTTGCATCAATCGAATCCAACGCAACAATCACCGCACTATAGAAACCATAAACAGTATTTAAAGAAATAAAATCCCCTACTTCTATTTCTTTACGATAAGTCATAAAATCTTCACCTTCCAAATCATCCCCTGGCCACGGCGTATGAAAGCGAGCCGTTGCGACTAAATTGATAAGGCCTTGAATCATGCCATCTTCAATGTCCAGTTCAATATGTTCATCGCCGATGTTCATCACATTCTTCAACAAGCTCATAAACAACTCACCGTCTTCTTCAGACCAGCGTAAATCAATCGGGCTTTGGTGTTGAGTTGAAGGCTTAAAAGAAACATCTATTGCATACTCTATCGCAACTTTCTCTTCTTCTGCACCGCGGGGCATAAGCACACTGACCATATCCATGTCAGAGTTCTGTTCGTTGGCTAAACGCCAAAACAAGGGTTGTAATACGGCACTCATGTCGCTCACTCCTTTGTGGCTTGTTTCGCATTCTTTACGGTATCACTCATATTCAATGAGTTGCGCTAACTTATTATTAGCAGGGCTAAAAAGCCCACGCAAGAAAATTAGCGTAATAATTAGCAACTCTTTCTTTGCTATCACTTTTGTTATCGCTCATTTTTAAAGAGACTTTAACGTTATTTTTCATAAAGTGACGATTAAAAATCATGATCAATACACGTCTCTTTACCCACGTATTGTCTTAAGTGTAGCTTATGCTCTAACAATCAAGAACGGTCAAAAGTTCACTTAGTGATTAAAAGTGATACCATTAAGCCAAATAAAACAAATACTTGGGAAAAGGACTGCTTATGCACACCTTGCGTTTATTACCACTGACCGCCATTCTTTCGGTCAGTTTAATGACAGGCTGCGCAACTAAAGTTGCCAACCTAGACTATATAGAACTTGAAGCTAAAAAAGACGCTGCGATGGCCGACGAGTCTGCTGCTAAAAGCATTCAACGGGCACAAATGAATATTGAATTAGGCAAAACCGAAGATCTTGCTTATTACGCCCCTCGCCACCTTAAAATAGCACAAGCTAAACTTATAGAAGCTCGTGGTATGCATACATCAGGCAACCCTGATGGCGAAGTTAAACCTGTTGCCATGGCAGCTAAAAAAACCATTGAAGCGGGTTTAGCCACTAAGAAAGCCGTTATTACTACCTTGCGTTCTACTCTTAAGCACAAAGAAAAATTATTGGAAATCAAAGCCGATAAATATTACCCAGAAGATTATAAAAACATCACTGCGACCATTGTCACACTGATCGATTTAATCGAAGATGGGAAAATAGCGGAAGCACAAAAAGGACAAAAAGAATTACTACCGCGCATGCACAGCAACGAAGTTGATACCATTGAGTTTATTCAACTGCAGTCAATTAAAGACCAACTGAAGAATACCAAAGGCAAAGGCGGCGATAGTATTGCACCCACAAGCTGGGCTGTAGCACAACGCAGCATGAAGGAAGCACAGGCATTAATTGGTAAAACACCTCGTGCTAAAAAACAGATTATGCAAGCGACCCATAATGCTCAACGAGCGGCCGATCATGCGAATATCATTACTGACTTTTCAAATGAAATAAATAATGCCAATAGTGATAATGCAGAAGCCATTGCGCTTCGTGTTGAGCGTTGGTTATATCGCGTTAGTGTTGCCTTAAAGCATGATGATATTCGTCATCGTCCATTCGATGAACAAGCAGGCACCTTAGCGACCGAAGTTGAAAAAATAATGCGCAAGAGCCATTAATAGGGTCAGCGAATTTAAAGCGAGTCAATATAAAAAAGGAGCCACTAGACATACTAGCAGCTCCTTTTTTTATGCCTGTTGATTGCACTAAAAAACCACGCTTTCATCTTTACTCAACAAGCTCTGAGCAATGACATGAAAGATCATATTCTGCTCATTCACTCCCGTTAACCACTGAGCCCCAGGACCCGCGGCATAAATGCCAACATCTTCGCCTCCATGAGTTTCAGAATGACGCGGAATTAACGCTTCTTGGTGATAACCAGGTAGCTCGGTATCGATCTTAGAAATATCTTTACGTCCTACATTAATTTCCAACTTATTAACCCTATCCGCGTCGCCTTCATGCCCTAAGCTATGCATGCCACGGCCATTCATATAAGACAAGGTCGTATAAGGTAAACCGTCGTCCGCTAAAGTGGGAGTATTTTCCCCTGCGGCAACAACCTTACCTAGAATCGGATTACCCCGTTTAGGATAACCAGCAAACGTCATAACATGGCTATGATCTGCTGTAACAACAACAAGTGTATTCGTTAGATCTACTTGCTCTAAAGTCAATGCAACGGCATCTGACAACTCAATAGTTTCATGCAATGCATTATAAGCATTACCTGCATGATGACCGTGATCAATGCGCCCCGCTTCAACAATTAAGAAAAAACCTTCATCATTTTTTTTCAATCTCGAAAGTGCAATACGAGTCATGTCGGACAAGCTAGGCTCTTCCACTTTATCCACCGAGTGCTCGGCAGAATAATCCATATGAGAATCATTGAATAAGCCCAATAAAGGTCCATTTATTTTGCTATCGAGTGCTAACAATTGTTGTTTAGAATCTACGTATTGCCCCTGAGGATACAATGTTTGCCATTGTGAAATCAGATTTTTTCCATCCTGACGAGACCCTTTTTGTGCTTCTGGTAGAAAATGTTTACGACCTCCGCCAAGCGCCACATCGATACCGCCTTTGAACGCCAAAAGCTGCTGGGCTATGTCGACACAGCCCGAGGCTTTGGCATCAATACTCAATTCAGAATCGTCCTCCCAATCACGCTCTACCGATTTGGCATAACTGGCTGCAGGTGTCGCGTGAGTAATACGTGCCGTCGTAACAATACCTGTCGCTTTGCCTGCTAACTCCGCGAGCTCTAATACTGTTGTGAGGCGATGATTCTTGGCTGAAGCACAATCTCCGCGATTCGATTGTTCATCAACGGATAAAAGACCCGCATCGGTTTTAACGCCCGTCATCATGGCCGTCATCGTTCCCGCTGAATCAGGGGTTTGCTGATCGACGTTATACGTTTTAGAAAAACCAGAAAAAGGGAATCGCTCAAAACTTAATAAATTCTCCTCTCCATTATTACCTGCGAGCTGCCCCTGCAGAATACGTGCAGCCGATACCGTACTGACTCCCATACCATCACCCACAAACAAAATGACATTCTTAGCGCTACTTGCAGAATTTGTTAATACCTTGTTTTTCATCTTATCTTTCAAGTTGGATTGTGCCTGCTGAAACCACACATTATTCACTTGATGTTGAGGTAAAGATTGAATATATGTTAACGACATATCTTCTCTTTTTTCTGAAAAACAAGCGGTTATATTAATAGAGATTAAAATAACAAACAGCCAACGTACTGTGCTATTTCTAGAATACTGATTCAGTAATGAAGTCATTTATCCACTGCCTTTGTATTTTTATGCTGCTGGATAGCGTCACGCTCGACAGTCTTTGGCGCTAAAATAATGTCATTAATTTTCTGCCAAGAAAGTAGTTTAAAATTCTGCGCTTCGTGGGGCATTAAATTTCGACCATCTTGTACTACCACTAAACCTTGAGGATATTTTTCACCTAAATAAGCACCCGATACTGCGAGACCATCGGTCTCCGAAGCGCCATCAATACCACTGATCGAATTAAGGCTAATGCGAAAACGACCGACGTACTCATAAGGAGACTCTGCTTGAAATAAAACATAACTGTCATTGCCTTGACTGGACACTAATAAATAATTCTCAGTCTCGGTTTGATATAAATCCATACCCTCGATATCAGCGTGTAAATAATCAGTGATCGCCGATATTTTTTCCATCGTCATATCATTGCGTTTATTCGCATCAGGCTCCGCGCCTAAAGTCCATAATGCAACATTCTCTTCGCCCACAAATAAACGTTGGTTTTTATCATCAGCTGCGCAGCCTTCTGGCTGAGAACCGACACTAAATTCACGTACTCGTGTGCCCGACCAACCCGCTGCACTATCACTAATTTCATATTGCTCATAACGCCCATCCTGATCGTTAATAAAGACATAAACTTTACTTTCCAAACCACGATACATACACAAGCCATAGACTTCATCTAAACCTGTAATAATTTCATTAACGGCAGATGCCACGCCATCAACGGGAGAAATATGAAATAACGCAATGCTACGATTGTCTCGTTGACTGGCCGCCGCAATATCTGCTGGTAAGCCTTTATGAGTAAAGCCCTGACGAATATCGACATTATTGACACGCCCAACATCCAATTGCTGAATCAGGTTTCCATCTAGGTTATACACTAATAAGCCGCGTTTCTTATTCGTTCCAAATACCAAGCTTTTTTCTGCTATCGATGAATGCAACCAAATAGCGGGATCATCTGCTGCATCTCCTACATCGCTTACCGGTTGAGTCTCTCCGTCTGCTGGAATGTTTTTGATGAAATATTCTTGTTCAAATACATCCGTTATTAGATTCTCATCCTTTAATAACAGCGTCGTTTGAAATACTTTTCCACTGTGATCATCCAAATAATTGAGAATAAGGTGTTCTCCTTCTCGCTTAACCTCGAGTCCATCTAAACTTACATTATGGTTTAATTGATAACTCTTTTTTAAGCGTGCTTGAACATCGTACTGATGAATAAAGTGCCCTTCTTTTTCAGCCACAAAAAGCTGCTGATCTATCATTACTAATGGGCCACTGTTATTGATCAAGTTGCCATAAGGTTTCACCAAATCAATAATAGAACGACTCACATCACTTTCTGCCCGAGCAGAATAAACCCAAACCCCAATATGCTCTTCACTAACGAATAATCGATCGCTTTGATCATCTACCACACAATATTCTGCATTAGGAGGCAATGGAAACTGTCGAATTTCTAACAGATTAAAATCATTTTCATTCTGTTCAACCAACATCTGATGCGCCATTGAAGACTCATCTAATAAAAAGACCTGTTGTTGGCTACTATTACCTTGAGGCTGATAAAAACATAAACCTTCAAGGGGATAACCTACTTTCTTTGAAAATTCATCAAGCTGACTATCGGCCTGATCAAATACATTTCCATTATCTATAACTCGACTGCTTCCCGTCACATCTAGAATTTCAACTGACGTATATTCCATCGAACGAGGCTCTGATAATAAGCCACACCCTGTTAATAGCATCGACAATACACTCGATAATAATGCAATATTCAATGTTCGCTTTAGTATTTTATTTTTTAGTACTGGTTTCTTTAATGCTGTCTTTTCAAATATAATATTCATCGTTCTATATCCAATTTTTAGAAGTTACTGTAGCTCACACCAATACGATAGGTCTGACCATAGTCTTCAAATTGCGCATTGTATTTTTCTTGATTGCTGTACGTGTAATAAGGTTCATCGGTGATATTAGCAATTTCGAAATTGACTTTAAGATTCTCTTGAATTGCATAGTTAGCACTGAAATCTAATTGAGTTTGTGCTGACTGATAAACATCTTTTCTTTTATCAGTAATGTCATCAACTTCTAATAAATATTCCGATTTATAATTAGCGGCAAGGCGTAACATTAAGGCGTTGTGTTCAAAACCAATAATGAAATTTCCGGTTAAATCAGATTGATTAGGCATTGTGATGTCTCGGCTAATACTCTCACCTTCATCAAAACTGTTGATGCGCGCGTTACTTTCACTAAACGTGGCATTAGTACTTAACATTAAGCCATTGAAAGGCGCTGGTAACATATTCAGCTTTTGTGAATAAGCGAGCTCTAACCCCATAAGGTCTGCATTTTCTCCATTTTCAAAGGTTATAACCTCATCATAATCTTCCCAGCCTGAAGAACCTGCAATATCTGTTTCATAAACAAAGTTTTTAATATCTTTATAAAATACAAATGCAGAAACAGTACCGGCAGTTCCCGTGAAATGCTCAATACCAAAATCATAATTCGCAGATTCAAGTGCCTTCAATTGAGTATTACCAAACTCAGCTTCTTCACCATCATCAACAAAACTAGGCGCTAGCTGTTCAAAACTAGGGCGCACAACCGAGTGGGTCCATGCTGCGCGAACTTGAGTCTCATCGCTTAATTGGTAACGTGCATGCAGCGCTGGCAAAACATGGGAATAATCATTCTTTTCATTAACATCTTGAAAATTAGCATCACCATCAGAGCGAACGCCTTTCAATGCATGCTCTGTGCCTTCGTAACGAATACCAGCCAATATTCTTAACTCATCAATATCAATACGACCCATAACATAGGCGGCCTGAATATCT
>Ga0209305_1001606_pt1 | contig 14243 bp, 9 predicted proteins | sample COGITO_mtgs_1103_FD_184792 | JGI IMG/M metagenome (GOLD analysis project Ga0209305, IMG submission 184792) | Pelagic marine microbial communities from North Sea - COGITO_mtgs_110321 (SPAdes) (version 2) | ecosystem: Environmental > Aquatic > Marine > Epipelagic ...
GCATTGGGAGCGAGCGACGCTGGATTGATCGACCTCTTCTTCTCCGATTACGTGACCGCATCGTTTGAGTTGCGTCGCGACGAAAACATCGACGAAACGCACGACGAGAACAGTTGTAGCGATGGCGATGAAAGCGATGAAATCGCCGCCGAGAAGGAAGAATTGGACGTTTTCAACGGCGACGACTTCTTACTGCTCGCTTATTTTCGGGGAAAAAGAGATTCGTATGAACGATCCGGCGACGAGATTGCGCCGTTCGCGACACACAGACTGATCAACATACGAACGTTAGAGGACGTGTGGTTGAGTCCCGGCCATTTCGCGCGGCTTTGTCGCTACAGAAGAGGAGATTTGTTGGTGGACATCAAAGATGCGTTGAAGAAAGCGTTGGTGGACATAAAGACCAGGACGGGAAAAACAGATTCTGGTTTGATTCGTTCGATCGCGTTGCGAAGAAACGCTCGATTCTCGTTGTGCATCGGATCTGGTTCGTGCATGAGCGCGGTCGAGGCGCTCAATCGCTCTCCGATTATTCCAAGCAACGGGAGGAGGAGGATTTTTATATGCATAGATCCACATATCAATGCATTGGCTTCTCCGGAAGCGTGGGCGCATCCTCAAATCGTCTTTGTCAGTTGCAAAATCGAAGACATCAACCCGGCGCATCTCCCGCCCGAAGGCATTTTTCGCTCCATCGGTAACGCGCCGGAGTGTTCGCCGTACTCGATCGCAAAGTTTCCGGCTCTCGCGGCGAGGATAGAAGAGCTTGGCGAGGAGGAGGCAGCATTGATTTTACAAATGGAAGTCGACGACGCAAACGTCCAAGTGCGCGCCGCGGTGGACATCGCCAATTATTTAGTGATTTGTCTGTGGATTGAAAATCCAAAAGGGAACGAAAAGGCGGGATTGTGGAATCAATATTCACCTTTCATCGGATGCGCGTACGACGTGCACGCCATTTCCTATTGCAAATACGGGAGAAAATATCGAAAGAACACGGTCATTTTGGAAAACTGGTTTGACTTGAAGCTCCGGCCGGAGTGCGCGGGAAGCACTTTGTGTAAACACAAACGAATTCACGGCCATCACGCCGAGCACTGCAAATTCGACGGCGCCGCGCGAAGCGAGAACAAAATCCATCCCCGGTTATTAGTTCAATCCATCGACGCGCAGATTGAATCGTTTTACGAAAAGTGTTTCGCGTTACGTTCGTGAGCGCTTTCTTTCTTTCTTTCTTTCTTTCTTTCCGGTGTCGCTGATTTTTTATATCAAATGGACACATCGTTCGGGAACCAGAAATGGACACATCGTTGTTCGGGGAACCAGAAATGGACACATCGTTGTTCGGGGAACCAGAAATGGACACATCGTTGTTCGGGGAACCAGAAATGGACACATCGCGTGTACTCAGAAAATAGTCAACATCACGAACCAGAAATGGACACATCGTGCGAACCAGAAATGGACACATCGCGTGTACTCAGAAATGGACACATCGTGCGAACCAGAAATGGACACATCGCGTGTACTCAGAAATGGACACATCGAGCGAACCAGAAATGGTTTAAGACCAACTATATATAACATACCATTCTACCAAATCAAAATCGGCCCATTTCTTCACTCTCTCGATATATAATGAGTTCGTTTTGAAGCACATAACTAATACCCTCGCAGCCACCACAAACGCACGGACCGATGCGATTGAACAGCGTCCAAATGACGTTCTGAAGATCTGTCGGCAGAATACCATCAGTTGCTTCGTAGATCGACTCACGTTTCTTAGCGCTGATGCCACGCAACTCGCACACCCAAGAAAATTCTGATGCACACACAGGCAGACAGTCCAGGGAAGGTGACTTGGTTTAGGGTCTAGGGTTTAGGGTTTTGCCTGGCAGGGTTTAGGGTTTTGGGTTTAGGGTCTGGCCCCGGTATTGACACCGCGGTTGCGAAGCACTCGTCTTTATCGTACATGATGCCTTGCGTGGAATATTCCGGAAAGACAATCATATCCATTCCCGGCAAACCTTGTTTCATACCTTTGACGAGCTCGCATATTTTTCCAACGTTTTCCATCACTTCTTCGCAGTTGTGAAGACGTGGCATCGGGTATTGGTACACGCACACGCCAACCGTGTCTGGAGAGGAGGAGATATCGCCTGTTCTCGCGCGTTTCATAGTATTATTTTCATCAGTACGCGAAGGATGATACAGAGGTAGAAGAGAGGTCGTTAGAAATAATCAATTTCGGGTGCGACCTTTGGAGCACGCGTTCCACTCCTCTAAAACAACACATCCAAAGCGAGACGGAGAGATTAAGAGAGACAGACGCACACACGCACACACACCGCCACCGATCGGACAAATGGAAACAACAAAACGCGATTCGTTAAAAAAAAGCGAGTTTAGAGAGAGAATACTGAGATCATCATCTCTGAACTGTCTTTAATAAAAGAAGAGAGAGAGATGAAAGCAAAGAAGGAAGACAAATGTCTACGTACCGTGTCGAGACATTTTCTAGGTGGAAGCTTTTTTGTGGGCACTTTGGTGAAAAAAAATTTGATTGCCAAAATTTTATGGAGGAGAGAGAGAGCATGTGTAGAAGAGTTTTTGAGATTTTGATGAGCGTCGTAGCTCTCCTGCTCTCGTTTTCTCTCCATAATAATATTTTACGACGTTCACGACGACGTTCACGACGACGACGACGCGCGAACCTTTACCCTCTCGTTTCCTCTAGGAATTACAGAACAGAGCGTTCCTTTTTTCTGAAATCGATCTCAGAAGAGAGAGAGAGAGACAGAGAGAGGAGACAGAGAGTTTATTTAGCGAGAAATAAAACTACTCGCGCGTAACCGTACTTGTTGACGTATTTGAGAAAGAGTGGTGATAATTTAAGCGGCGCACTAAAAATTAAGATGTCTGCCTCTGCGTCGCACCTCTGCTGCGCTCACGCGAGGACGAGAATAGCGTCGAATCAAATAGCATCGACATCATACAACGCTAAACCGCAAGCGAGACCATCACGAACGCTTCGCGTGACCAACGCAGCGGACGATTTCCGAACGTCCTCAAAATCGACGAAATCGTCCTCTTCTTCGCGTTTGCCGGCTGGAAGCAGTTCTCGGGATAATTCGTTCAATTCTTCGGGAAGTGGAAAAGTGAATACGAAAAAAATATCGCACTCGTCGACGGCGGCGTTTAAAAACAAAGGAGCATCGACGAGGGTGTTAGGGAGGGCGATCAGCATACCGAGAGGTGAGAGCGCCGGCGCGAGCATGGATTTGGATATTGGCGGAGATGTGGCTGACCTAGACATCGATGCGCTCTTATCGAGAGTGAACGAGTTGCACGCGGCGAGCGAAGCGATGAACGTGTTGCCTACGCAAAGGGAGTTGGATCAGCTGGAAAATACTTTAGAGAAGGAGTCTATTTCGGAGAAAGAAACGATGCGTGGATTAAAGAAGCCAAAGAGCACGACGACGAGAAGCAAAGCGGAGGCGAGCGCGGCGGCGATGAAGAAAAAAAGAGACGACGAAGAGTTACTTCTCATGGGCGACGACGAGGACGACGACGAAGATCTGGACTTAGATGACGACGAGGAAGTTTTGGACAGCGATATCATCGAAGGGAATGGATCTCTCGGCATTGAAATTGCGTCGATTGAAGCGGAGTTAGAAAAGAAAATTACAAAGGAAACGATAAAAGGGAAGAAAGGAAAAGGAGAGGAGATAGTTTTACCAAAGACGCGAAGAGTTATCAAGTCTGCGGCGAATGTTCGAACAGAGCGCGCGATGCGCATTGCCAGAGGCGTCCGTTCGCAGAGGAACTCGTCTTCGACGAAGAAAGCGATCAAGAATGAAAATCAAAAAGCGGCTGAGTTGGATGAAGTCTCGGAAAGGGTGCGAGCCTCGGACAAGATTGTCGGCAAGATGCAAGAGGCGAGACTGGCCAAGCGAAAGACAAAACCGTCGCTCAAAAAAGGACGAACTCGCGTTTTGAATCCCAGAGGAATTCTTCAAGCAAACCAGCACAGTGCGCAACAAGTAGATTCCATGAAAGTGTATTTAAAAGAAATTGGATCGGTATCTCTGTTGAATGCGAACGAAGAAGTGCAGTTGGCGAGGAAAATTCAAGACTTGATGAACTTAGAGACGACGTATAAAGAGTTGGTCGCCAAAGTCGCCGAAGGTAACGACCCTATCGCGCAAACGCATGGAGATAAAGTCACCAAGAGCATGTGGGCCAGAGAATTAGGTTTAACCGAATTCGAACTCGAAATGAGATTAACGGAAGGGAAGAACGCGAAGAATCATATGATTCAAGCGAACCTTCGATTGGTCGTTTCCATCGCCAAGCGATATGCGAATCGCAACATGTCTTTCCAAGATTTAATTCAAGAAGGATGCGTTGGTTTAATCAGAGGCGCCGAGAAGTTTGATTTCGAGCGTGGCTATAAGTTTTCTACGTACGCGCACTGGTGGATCCGCCAAGCCGTGACGAGATCCATCTCGGATCAATCGAGAACGATTCGTTTGCCCGTGCACTTGTTTGAAATCATTTCGCGAATGAACAAACTCGAACAAAAGTTCATCGTCCAGAACGGACGAGAAGCTACGTTGGAGGAAATTTCGGCGATGATGGAAATGCCTCAAGTGAAAATCACGCAGATAAAGAAAGCTGCCATGGCTCCAGTATCCTTGGCGCAAGCGGTTGGCGCGGATGACGATAAGCGAACGGTTGAAGACACGTTGGTTGATAACATCACGGAACACCCGGAAGAATCTTCCGGTAAAGTGCTTCTTAAGGAAGACTTGGAAAACGTTTTGAACACTCTAAACCCGAGAGAACGAGACGTGTTGCGTTTGCGATACGGCTTAGACGACGGTAGAGTGAAAACGTTGGAAGAGATTGGCAACGTGTTCTCGGTGACTCGTGAACGTATTCGACAAATCGAAGCTAAGGCGTTGAGAAAGTTGAGGCAACCGTCCAGAAATGGCATCTTGCGAGATTATATCCCACCCGCGAGCGCATCTTCATTAGGTTTGGAAGCGAGCGAGGACGACGAAGGCGACGAACGCATCTCCTCGTTGTCGAACCGTCAACCTTCGCCGCGTTGATGAGTGTAAAATAACGAACAACAACAGAAATTCTTGAAACGTCAGTCACGATTTGTAATAGAAGTAATAATCATAGCTTTGAGCGCGTTTGTGCAATATCATCGAGAAGTAATAACAACACCACTAACAACTGCATTAATAATATTCGAATAACATAGTAAAAACTAAACTAATATCCGCTCTCTTGGATCAATTTCAACCCCGCGAAGAACAAGAGCGCGAAGCCGCCGATGCTCGCCAATACAACCCCGCCGACTCTCTTCGCGATCCCACCTACCGACGCGTCTGTGTTATCGTCAATCTCCAACTCCATCAAACCTTTATTCACAATCGGCGCGTCTCCTCCTGGGCCACCCGGCAAAGTCTTCTTCGTTCTCTCGTACACTTCTCTTTGCACCGTCCCGAAACTCTTCTCACTTCCCGACGCGAACTTCTTCAACTGGTTTCGCATCAACGCCGACGACTCCATCCTCATCAACGACGGATCGTTAATCGCCACATCGTACGGTAAACCCAACAATTCCATCTCTCGTAAATACTGTTTGGCCATTTCCACGTCTCCAAACGCCGCCACGCAACACATCGCCTGATATCGAATCTCTCTTCGCACCGGAAGAGAAGCGTCCTCGTCGAGCTTCATCGCTTGTTCGAGCTTTTTGTACCCTTGCATCCGTTCGCCTTGCTCGTACAACCCTCTGGATTCATCCAAAAGAGTTTCCGCTGGATGTCCTGATGAAGAAGGTGGTGGCATCGCGCGCACTACCACCTTCTTCTTCGCATCATCTCTTCTTCTTCTCGTCTCGACGGTGTGTTTTCGTTCGTGTTTTTCCGGCGGTCGTCGTCCACTCGATGATGATGACGCCGCGAAGAATGTATTTTGTTGTTGTCCCTTAATCCTTGTCGTCGTCTTTTTTAACGCCGAAGAAGAACAACTCGTGGACGCTCTCGTCGAACTCGTCCTCCTCATTCTTCTCTGTTGTCTTTCGCTCGAAGAAGGCGTCGTCTGGGATATCGATAGAACTCTTTTCATCGTATCTCTCGGGATGGGTGTGTTTTTGTGTTGTTTTGTTTTTGGACGAATCGTATACTTTTTGGCTCTCTTTTGGTGAGCCTGCCCCGTATCAAAAACAGTGTTCTTTTGGCGGTTCCAAGAGCACCAAAGACGAGCGTCATCGAAAAATCTCTCTTTTTGGCTCGGGTGGACTGTTTTGGTTTTGGTTTTGTTTTGGTAATCGCTCCTCCAAAGAAAGATAACACGCGAACAACACACACACACACTATGTTTGCCGTCCAGTCGTCGTCCATCTGCGCGCGCAGCAGTTCGTCGTGCCAATTAAAAACGCAAAAGACCACCAGTTCGAAGAGAGTTCAAAGATGCCACCATTCAGCGGTGCGTTTGTTTTGTTTTGTTTTGTTTTGTGTGTATATGCGCGCTCGTCGTCGTGTCCTCCTCCCTTCTGAGAGAGAGAGAAAAGAAAGCAAATTTTCTCCCCAGTAGATCAAGATGTATTCGTGCTTTTGCTCGTCACGCTTTACTAATACCTTACATCGCTCTTCTTTCCGTTGTTCATTTATTATGTATGATATCATCATCATCATCGCAACAGGTTCAAGTCAACGCCTTAGGGGTCTCTAAGGAAACCATGGTACGATCATCATTTTCTTCTCCTTTTTTCGCCTTGATTTTCCTCTGAATGATTTGTGTGAGAAAGCGGTTTCGAGCGTGTTGGTAAAACGAGTTTTACTCCTCGAAGCGCGTATCTTTTCAAATCCTCTTTCTTTCCCTATATTCTCTCTCTGTGAATTACGCACACTCAACTCACGCATGAATTTCTCCTCATTTAATAGGAATCTGTCAAGGAGAAAGCCTTGATTGCGTCCACCTCCTTGGCGACGCTCGCGGTGACCTCTCCGGCGTTCGCTTACGACTTGTTCTCGGCGGAAAACTCCGGCGCCATCAAGGTATGGATCGGCGGTTTGTTCATCGGCGTCTCCGGCGTCTCCGCCATCTTCTTGCCGTTCGTGACTGGCACGTTAAACCCGATCCAAATGGCCGTCAACTTAGGTTTGGTCAACGGTGAAGTCAGCAACTTGAGAAAGTTTAAGAGAAACGGCGAACCGATGGAGCACGGCACCAAATTCGGTCACAAATGGTACGACACGAGCGCGTTCAAGAACGGCAAGGACATCGATTTCGCGTTCACGAGCAAAACTATCGAGGCGCAAGAGAAGTAACTTTATACTCACACGAAAAAGACATCAAAAGACATTGTAACTAGACAAAAATACTTCTATACCATTAAACGCACTGCGATAGTTTGTTCTCAGCAAAAGAGGAAGAATTGACTTCCTTCAGAAATTGAGCGCCACAATCAAACGCATCGTCATCTTTACGCGACGATGATGATGTCATCCTCAATATCATCGTCGACGACTCAAAAGCATCAGCAGCACACCACTCGACTGCTTTCATCCTCGTTATCTTCCTCTTCTTCTTCTTCTTCTTCTTCTGGCGGCTTCCGTCGTCGTCTTTTTTTATCTGATGGGAGCCGACGGCGCAAAACCAACAACAACATCACGACGACTTTGAAAGCGTCGTATCCCTCTTCGTCCGTATCCTCGAGTAGTTTCGTGGATACTTCGGACGCGGAGAACTACGACGTCATCGTCGTTGGCGCCGGGCACGCCGGGTGCGAAGCCGCGCTGGCGAGCGCACGCGTTGGCGCGCGAACGCTTCTGTTGACGTTGTCGCTCGATAAAATAGCGTGGCAACCGTGTAACCCGGCGATAGGCGGACCGGCGAAATCGCAAGTCGTGCACGAGATAGACGCGTTAGGTGGGAGCATGGGGAAGATTGCAGATAAGACGTACTTGCAAAAGCGAGTGTTGAATTCCAGTCGAGGCCCAGCCGTGTGGGCGCTTCGAGCGCAGACGGATAAGTGGGAATACAGCAACGCCATGCGCGAAGAAGTGGAGAGCAACGAGAGAGTGTTCATTCGGGAAGGGATGGTGACTGAATTGATGGTGAACTCTAACGACGAGTGCGTTGGCGTTGAGACGCACTTTGGGATGCAGTTTCACTCGAAAGCGGTGGTGTTGACGACTGGGACGTTTATGAACGGTAAGATTTGGGTCGGGAGGAAAACGATCGACGCCGGACGAGCCGGGGAAGGCAGTTCGGTTGGATTGACCGAGCACTTGATTAATCTGGGATTTGAAACTGATCGATTGAAAACCGGGACGCCGGCGAGAGTGGACGCGAGGACGATTGATTACACCAAGTGCGAGGAACAAAAAGGCGACGAGGACGCCAAGTTTTTTTCCTTCGATCCGAGGAATCATTTGGTCATTCCGCAAATGTCCTGTTATCTAACCAGAACGACGCTGAAAACGCACGAAATTATTCGCCAAAATTTACACGAGACGCCGACATACGGCGGGTGGGCAAGCTCGAAAGGACCGAGGTATTGTCCTTCCATTGAAGATAAAATTGTAAAGTTTGCGGAGAAGGAGTCGCACCAAATTTTCCTCGAACCGGAAGGTAGGAAAGCGCCTGAAATTTACGTTCAGGGGTTTTCCACTGGGTTACCGGAGCGATTACAGTTGGAATTATTGAGAACGTTACCAGGATTAGAGAACGCAACGATGATGCGTCCGGCATACGCGGTGGAGTACGATTACTTACCGGCGCATCAATGCACGAGAGATTTACAGACGAAAAAAATCGCCAACCTGTTCTTCTCTGGACAAATCAACGGCACGACCGGGTACGAAGAAGCCGCCGGGCAAGGTTTAGTCGCGGGTGCAAATGCAGCGGCGAAAGCGTTGGGAACGAAACCATTAATTTTGGAAAGAGAAGGCAGTTATCTCGGGACATTGATTGACGATTTAGTGACGAAAGATTTGCGCGAACCGTACAGAATGTTAACGTCCAGATCGGAATACAGATTAGCCTTACGAAGCGATAATGCGGACGCGCGATTAACACCCATAGGAAAAGAGTGTAACTTAATCGACGACGAGCGCTTCAAAATGTTCGAAGATAAAAGGGATACGATTGAAAACGAGTTGGCGAGATTGAAAAAATTTCGATTGAAAGAGTCCTCTCCGCTCGTCGCCGCTGCGTTGGAACAATCCAAAAATCTCGGCGCGGGCGGGAAGCAGTCGTTCACGTTGGAAGAGCTTTTGAGAAGACCAGGCGTCACGTACGACAAGTTTGTCGAATACAAACGAGACGCTGGAATCGACGAGATTCCGAGACCTCTGACAAAATGGGAAGCCGAGTGCGTGGAAATTCGCGTCAAATTCGCCGGTTTCATCCAAAGACAAAAAGTACAAATCGACCGAGACTTGAGCAAACACGGGAAAGAAATTCCATCGGAAATCGATTACAAGGACATCCCGATGAGGTTAGAAGCGAGAGAAAAGCTCGAAAAAGTGCGTCCGTCGACGATTGGCCAAGCCAGTCGCGTCGGAGGCGTCACGCCGGCTGATATTAACAGTCTCTTGATCCACATGGAAGTCTTACATCGTGAGAAAGAAAAAGCTCCATAATAAAGTTTGCTTTACGCGCAAATATACCAACATAGTAAAAGCAGCTCTTGTGTATTTATTTGTAACATATAACATTCATCGTCATGTTCACCGCACAAAAGCGAGGAGTTCATCTTTTCTCCTCTCCTTCGTCGTCTTTGTCGAGAAGAAAGAGAGCAAGAGCAGGAAAACAGTTGAAGAAGAAAACAGAATGTAAAAGTGCTTCGTCGAAAACATCATCGTCTTTACCGCCCGGAATACTCGTTCGAGTCGCAAAAACCGCGTGGAATCTTGGATGGAACGTAATGATGAGTCAACTCGCTCCGAAGGATAAAGTCTCCGGGGAGTATTCGAGACCAGAATCGCAGTTTCGCGTCAAAGATTTCGACGATGATGGTTTTCATTCCGAAGGTAAAAAATTGTATCTTTTCGCGGGAAAAACGTGCCCTTGGGCGCATCGAACGTTAATAGTGAACGAGCTGATTAAAAAGAGCTCAAAGCAAAGAAGAAACGAAGAAGAAGAAGAACAGGTGGAAATAATATATCTGGAACCGAACAAGAATACGGGTTTGTGGACGGTGCCGAAAGAGGCCGTCGAGCGAATCTTCTTTCGCGACGACGGCGATACCGGCGAACGACAACGACAACAAGAACAACAACCGATGATTGAAACGTTAAGAGACGTGTACTCGTACGTTTCTGGAACAAGATTCGAAGGTCGAGCCACTGCACCGTTATTAATTAGTGTCAGTAATGGTGGAGCTTTTGAGATTGTCTGCAACGAATCGGCCGATATCATTCGTCTCTTCGATTGTTTAAACGGAGAGAACGATGAAAAACTATATCCAAAAGAGAATAGGAAAGAAATCGATGAAATGTGCGCTTACTTGTTCGAAAACGTAAACAATGGCGTGTATAAAGCTGGTTTTGCGCAATCTCAAGCTACGTTAGACGATGCCGTCGATAAACTCTTCCAGGCGTTGGACGTCTTGGACCAGAAGTTAGAGGGGTCGAAGTTTTTGCTCGGCGACGACTCTCTGACTCTCTGCGATATCTGCTTCTACACCACCCTAATCCGTTTCGATGCGGTTTATAACCATCTCTTTCGTTGCACTCGCAAGCGGATATGCGATTATCCCAACTTATCCCGGTACTTGAAAACTTTATACGCCTTGCACGCGTTTCGAGAAACCACCGATATGGTCGGGATTCGAGAACAGTATTACACCTCCTTGTTTCCACTCAATCCAGGAAATCTCGTGCCGCCGCTTCCGTTTTCCTCCAAAGATGATTGGTTGCTCTCGCTTTAGCTTTAGTATTTAGAGTATTTAGAATAAAAATATGCAGAAACGGATGATACACAACGATACCACTCGTAGCGCAGAGCGCAGAAACACACACTCTCTCTTTGTTTGTTTGTTTGTGTGTTTGTCGTATTTGTTGAGGAGCAGCCAAAAAAAAAAGGAAAAAAACGGCTCAAAGCTTATCCCGAGGGAGAATTAAATTAACCTCATTCTTAGACGCGCGCGTACTGTGTCATCATCACCACGCGAAACGAGCATTTGGAATCACGTCGCAAATTCGAATAAAGAAAACTTAATTTTATACATCAACAATGTCTGCTTTAGCTTCCACGTCGTCCTTCGTGGGCAACGCGAGCGCGTTCCGTAAATCCGCCGTTCCCTCGAAAAAAGAGGTTTTGAGAATGACGCCTATGTCTGCTTTGCGCGGTAGGTCGTTGCAAAACACTCCGGAGGGAGTTTCCGTGGATAAAAAGGGCGCAGACTTTTTCAACAAAACGTATTACCCGAAAGCCGAGGACGTGGATAATTCGCGCAAGCCGTGGGTGGTCGTCGATGCGACGGATTTGAGACTCGGGCGAATGGCGTCCGTCGCGGCGACGTATTTGAGAGGTGGGAACGTGGCGACGTACCACCCGTCGTTTACCACTGGGGTGAACTTGGTCGTCATCAACGCGGAAAAAGTGGTCGTTTCGGGGAAGAAATTCGAGGATAAGTTATACAGAAACTTCTCCACGACCGGGAGACCCGGGTCCATGAAGATTGAGACGTTCCGTCACTTGCAAGAGAGATTACCGGAACGCATCGTCGAAAAAGCAATCAAAGGCATGTTGCCGAAAAACAGAATGGGTCGAGAAGTGTTTAGACACTTGAAAGTGTACAAAGGGTCGGAACATCCGCACGCGGCGCAAAACCCGACGGATATCACCAAGGATTTGTTGGAAAAGTGCGGCGGAGCAGCCTGCGTAGTCAACCTGGAAGAGAGAAAGTAGAATTCTTTTCTTCTTTTGAGAGAGGTTAGCAAATTAAAATCTACTATATTGTCCTTAGCTTTTGTTTATTATATATATATCATTGATACACATACGTATATCTATATCTATATATATATATCCATACTACGCGCATTCTCTCTTATATTTATGACGCGTCGTTCTCTTATACTTCTACTACAATTTGTTATTCGTTTCTATGTGCGTTATATCCTATTCGCGCTTTCTCCCGCCTCAAATCTTTATCCAACATCCTTCAAAATCTCCTTCTTCTCCATAACCCCATTCTTACAAGTTTTATTATTATCGAACCGGACAGATATCATCAATCTTCAAAATCATTCTCGCGCACTCTGTGGCCAAGCTCAAAGCCGAAGTCGTTACTAAAAGCGGCTGCAAAACGTTCTCCTTTCTCATGTCGCTCACCGTCCCTTTCTTCACGTTGATGCCTTCGTGGACGTTGCCCAACATGGCGTGTTTGTTTCTCAACTCCGTGACGATTTCAATCGGATTCAACCCGGCATTTTCAGCTAAAGTGTACGGAATAACCTCCAACGCTTCCGCGAACGCTTTCACGCAGACCGATTCCATCCCAGATAACGTTCGCGCCCACTGTCCTAATCTCACCGATAACTCAATCTCCGCCGACCCTCCGCCGGTGATTAAAAACTGCTTGTGCGCCAAACATCTGATGACGCACAAAGCGTCGTGTAACGATCGATCTGCTTCGTCTAAAACCAACTGATTTGAGCCTCGAACGATGACTGAAACCGTTTTCCCCATGTTTTCAATTCCAGTCACTTTCACCACCTTCGATTTACCGCACACGACTTCCTTCGCCAACTTGGCTCTTCCCAACTTTTCCGGCGTCAATTGCTCCGGATGCGCCACCGGTTGCAACTTCAACGTCTTCGCGATAAACTCAATCTCGTCTCTCTCCACGTCTTTAATGACCATAATCTTCGCTTTTTGTAAATAATGCATCCCCAACTCGGTCACCGCGTCTCTCAAGATTGATTTTTGAATCAACAAAACGTTGCACCCAGTCGCTTTGATTTTCTTGATCAAACCGATGACGTAATTCCTCTCCTCTTTTAAAATCCTGTCCATTTGCGTGTAATCGCTCACAATCACGTTATTCTCCATGTCCGTTTTTGGTGGACTGATACAAAACTGAATCAACGCTATTTTCGCGTCCTCTACGGTATGAATCCCCGACCCGGAGCCTTTGGCCGTTTTCTGGTCAAACACGATGCCTTCCGTCAACTCGGTATCGTCGATCGTCCCGCCTTGCTTTCTCACGCACCTCACGTCTCTCAAATCCACTAAATCCGGTCTCTTATCGTCCAAAATCCTACTCACACAATCCACCGCGATCGGTGCCAACACGTCCGAATACTGCGCGACGACTTTACTCCCTAAACTCGTCGTCGCCGCGTTTATCAACTGTTCTCGGTCGTTGATGTTGACCGGAATCGCAAACGTTTCCGTCAACTTGCACGCCTCGTCGCACGCCAACGCCAACGAATCCGAAATAATCGTCGGATGCACGCCTCTCGCGAGTAAAGCGATGCATTTATTCAACAACGCTCCACACAACACCGCCACAGACGTCGTCCCGTCTCCGGCGACGATGTCTTGGGATTTCGACAGTTCCACCAACATCTTCGCCGCCGGATGCGTGGCTTTCATCTTGGACAAAATAGTCGCCCCATCGTTGGTAATCGTCACGTCGTTTTTCTCCGAGACCATCATCTTATCCATACCTCTCGGCCCTAAGGACGTTCGTATCGCATCCGCGAGCTTCTTCGCCGCCGTCATGTTTGAAATGCGAATGTCGTGTTTCAGTTTGTCGTCGGTGTACCGTTCCCCGACTGTTGATTGTTTTTGTGTTTGTTGCACCGCCATCTTTCTCTGCGTATCTGTCTTTGGATGATCGCGCGTGTGAGTGTGTATCTCACGTATCTTATTCGTATTATCTCACTTCTTCTCTTCTCTTTAAGTGTATGTGTATATACTAAGAGCTAAAAGTATGACGAGATCTCGACGACGATGATGATGATGATGATCGCAAAACACAGAAGAGAGAAAAAAGAGAGAAAAAAGAAATTTTCAAAAATTTTTTTTTGTTGACTTTTTTTTTGAACTCCTGTTCTTTTCTTTGTTTTTCTTGGTTTTTGCTCTCGTTATTATAACAACACTTTCACAAGGCGTAGAGCAACAGTTTTTATTATTACGGATGATGATGTGTCCTCTTAAGTGAACGAAAAAAAAAAGAAGTTAAAGAAGAAGAGAGAAGA
>Ga0209305_1001611_pt1 | contig 14227 bp, 10 predicted proteins | sample COGITO_mtgs_1103_FD_184792 | JGI IMG/M metagenome (GOLD analysis project Ga0209305, IMG submission 184792) | Pelagic marine microbial communities from North Sea - COGITO_mtgs_110321 (SPAdes) (version 2) | ecosystem: Environmental > Aquatic > Marine > Epipelagic ...
AAGCTCTTGTTTGATTGGCAGGAAGAGTGTAATAGAACAGCCATGGTGAGTGAGAGTCTCAACCTCGATAGATCCTTCCATCAAGCTTACTAAGCGCTTAACAATAATTAATCCCAAGCCCTGATCAAGATTAACATGGGCAAATTGCTCTTGAGGGCCTGCCATGGTGCGGAATAAACGACGCAGCTCGTCATGTTCAATAAGACTGCCTGACAATTGAACTTGAAAAAATATACCATCGTGATTGTTTAAACCAACACGGAATACTTTTAGCTCTAACTCGCCACTCTCAGTATGGCGAAGTGATTGCGCAATCAAGTTCGTAATAATCGTTTGCAGCCGGTTTTTATCGCCCAGCAAGCGCGGTGAAATATCGTCGGCAATATCGAGTACTAATTCAATCTGCTTCCGATTGGCTTCTTGCTGATAGCGATTCATACACTGTGATAAGCAATTAGTTAAATCAAAAGCGCGGTGGTCAAGATTAATGCGTCCGCTTTGCAGCTTGGCAAAGTCTGACATTTCGCTAACAAGATGCAGTAAATCTCGACCCGCAAGGCTTATAGTTTCTAAATAATCGCGTTGAGTATGGGTTAAGTGCGTATCGGATAATAATTCGCTCATCCCCATTACTCCGTTAATGGGAGTGCGAAACTCGTGGCCTAGCTTGGCTAATAATTCGGGCAAAATAACATCACTGCTATTCATTTGTTGATCACGCTTTTCACGGTACTGTTCGATGATGCTTAGGTTGGCAAATACAGTACAGCTGATCATTGCCAAGGGTAAAATAATACCTGCCCAGTTATTAATAAAATCGAACGCTAAAAGATTATGGGTTGTGAGAACACTGAGTAATATTCCACAAGCAACAATAACGTGGCCCAGTAATAAAAAGAACTGTGCTCGTTCATTTTCACTTTTAGCAAACAGCAATATGCTTGCAAGAGAAATATTGGTAATAATGATCGTGGCAAGCATTAGCAGGGTCATCGTGCCAGAGGGCAGAAATAAATAGCTCAGCATCGCTGCACAATTCATTAATACAATGCCATTGAGTGCGCGTAGAACTTTGTCAGAATTCCAGTTGAGTTTTATGGTGAGTAGGGTCTGTAATATTGCAGAAATCATTACACTAATAAGGATGATTTCACTTTTCCATGCTTGGCTTTGCGGAAACCATGTTGCCCACTGACCTAGCCAAGCGGGAATAAAAATGAAAATACTGCTGCAATAAAGAGCCGAGATGAGGGCAATGTGAAAGCGGTAGAAATACCATATAAATATAAAGAAAGCCGCCGTTGCAACGACCCAGCCCAGTGCCATTCCAAGGATAGAGAAATCAAACTGCTGGCTTTGTAAAAATTGATCATTCGACTGCAAGCGCAATAACGTATTAATCGCTGTTTTAGAATGAATCTTTATGAAGTAGGTTTGATTCTTTTTTGCCTGTACCTCGATTAAAAAAGGATAGGCTTGGCGGTGACTGCCTTGAGCTTTGTTTTTGGTTAAACCGCCAGAGCTTTGATGATTTAATTGGCCTGCTTTATATTCGTAAAACTCAATATTTTCTAAGCGATTATTACTAATGCTGAGTACAAGATTTTGATCTTCTGAGTAAGGATTAGTAATGCTAAAACGTAGCCAATAGCTAGAATCTGATAAGCTAAAGCGTAAGTTGTCGCTATGACTTGGCGTGAACTTAAGTTGAGTCTCTGGCGTTAAAATATCGTCGATAGTTAACTGGCTATGCTCGTCTTCAAGAATGGATAGATACGGTGTGATCTGCAAATCAAAAGAAGAATCAGGCAGCATAATAGCGGGTACTGCCTGACTGGTCGCGCTCAATAATAATGCCGGTATAGCCGTGGCCATCCATAACAAACTCAGTAAAAGAAATCTTTTAATATTCATCCGTGAACGATCCACCACTATTGCATTATATTGATTATTTTCTATTCGCTCTGCTCGCGAGCGATGGCACGATACGCAATATCACTGCGCATGAACATACCATTCCAGCTCACTTTTTTCGCTAAGGTATAAGCGTGTTGCTGAGCTTCTGTAACCGAGTTACCCAAGGCTGTGGCACATAGTACACGACCGCCAGCGGTGACAATATCACCTTCTGCGTTGTTGCTGGTGCCAGCGTGGAATATTTTGCTATCGATACCTTCATCGCTTGGTAAAGAAATAATATCGCCTTTGCCATAAGAAGCGGGGTAACCGCCAGCCGCCAGCACAATGCCCACGGCAGGACGAGGGTCCCACTTAGTGTCTTTTTGATCTAGCTTGCCATCCATCGCAGCAAGGCAAAGGTCAACTAAATCAGATTGCATGCGCATCATGATAGGCTGAGTTTCAGGGTCACCAAAACGACAGTTATATTCAATAACCTTTGGTGTTCCGTCTGCATCGATCATAAGACCTGCGTATAAGAAACCGGTGTAATCGTTACCTTCTTTTGCCATGCCTTCAACCGTTGGCATAATCACTTCTTTCATGATGCGATCATGAATTTCAGGTGTTACGACTGGCGCCGGAGAGTAAGCACCCATGCCGCCGGTATTTGGGCCAGTATCGCCATCGCCAACACGTTTATGGTCTTGGCTGGTTGCCATGGCTAGAACGTTCTTGCCATCAACCATAACGATGAAGCTGGCTTCTTCGCCCGCTAAGAACTCTTCGATGACGACACGACAACCCGCTTCACCAAAGGCGTTGCCTGAAAGCATATCGGTCACTGCTTCTTCCGCTTGTGCAATTGTTTCTGCAACGATCACGCCTTTACCTGCCGCAAGGCCATCGGCCTTAACTACAATCGGTGCGCCAATTTTATTGATATAAGCCAGGGCAGGCTCAACTTCGGTGAAGTTTTCGTAGAAACCACTTGGGATATTGTGACGTGCTAAGAAATCTTTTGTGAACGCTTTAGAGCCTTCTAATTGCGCAGCGCCTTTAGAAGGGCCGAACGCTTTTAGACCACGAGCAGCGAAGAAATCAACCACGCCTTCAACTAACGGCGCTTCAGGGCCAACGATGGTTAGCGCAATATCATTTTCTTCAACAAATGCCGCAAGACCTTCGAAATCTAAAACATCGATAGCTACGTTTTCAAGGCCTGCTTCAGCTGCAGAACCTGCGTTACCGGGTGCGATGAATACTTTTTCAACGTTGTCTGCTTGAACCGCTTTCCAGCCTAGAGCATGCTCACGACCGCCAGAACCAATTATTAATACCTTCACAATTTTTTTCCTTTTTAATCCGAAGGCTTTAGCCCTTCGTTTATCAAGTTAACTTGAGAAAACTAAATCTTTAAACTTGAAAAGCCAGAGACTACATTCAGTCTCTGGCTTTTGTTGTATCTCGTACTTTTAAGGAGCGTAATAGCCTCTCACTAAAAGCTAAAGATCAATGACGGAAGTGACGCATGGAAGTAAATACCATCGCAATGCCAGCTTCGTCGGCTGCGGCAATTACTTCTTCATCACGCATCGATCCACCAGGCTGAATCACGGCCTTAATACCATTCGCGGCAGCGTTATCCAAACCATCACGGAATGGGAAGAACGCATCCGATGCCATAACAGAACCTTCAACCTGAAGACCCGCATGCTCGGCTTTAATGCCCGCGATACGCGCTGAGTTAATACGGCTCATCTGGCCTGCACCAACACCAATAGTCTGACGACCTTTAGCGTAAACGATAGCGTTAGACTTAACGTACTTGGCAACTTTCCAAGCGAAGATTAAATCGTCTAGCTCAGCTTCAGTCGGCTGACGCTTAGTAACCACCTTAAGGTCGTCTTTAGTGATCATACCTTGGTCACGGTCTTGTACTAATAAACCACCGTTTACACGTTTAAGATCAAAATCTTGTACACGATTGTTGGTATCCCATTCGCCACATTCTAATAGACGAACGTTCTTTTTAGCAGCCACAATAGCAATCGCTTCAGCGCTAATTTTAGGCGCAATGATCACTTCAACGAATTGACGATCAACAATTTTCTGAGCCGTTGCGCCGTCTAGTTCACGGTTGAAAGCAATGATGCCGCCAAACGCAGATTCGGTATCGGTTGCATAAGCAAGTTCATATGCTTCGCCAATACCGTCTAGCGATACTGCAACACCACATGGGTTTGCGTGCTTAACGATTACGCACGCTGGCTTAACGAAGGATTTAACACATTCAAGGGCAGAGTCTGTATCGGCAACGTTGTTGAACGAAAGCTCTTTGCCTTGCAACTGTTTAGCGGTTGCAACTGAGGCTTCAGTTGCATCTTCATCAATATAGAACGCCGCTTTCTGATGTGGATTTTCGCCATAACGCATGTCCTGCGCTTTGGTGAACTGGCTATTGAAGGTGCGTGGGAAGTTAATGCGGTCTTCAGTACTTAGCGTTTCAGCTTCTAGGTTAATCGTACCTAGGTAATTAGCAATCATGCCGTCGTACTGCGACGTATGTTCAAAGGCTTTTAGCGCAAGATCAAAACGGGTCTTAGTGGTAAGGCCTTTGTGTTCAGCGATTTCAGCTAAAATACTGTTGTAATCATCGGCTTTAACCACGATGCCTACGTGTGCATTGTTCTTAGCCGCAGAGCGAACCATAGTAGGACCGCCGATATCGATATTCTCAATCGCATCTGCCAACGTACAACCTGGTTTAGCAACGGCTGCCGCAAATGGATATAGATTTACAATCACTAAATCGATTGGGTTGATGCCGTGTTCTGCCATGACGTCATCATCGATTCCGCGACGACCCAAAACACCGCCATGAATCTTAGGGTGTAATGTCTTAACACGTCCATCCATCATTTCTGGGAAACCGGTGTAATCCGATACTTCTGTTGCAGGAATACCCTCTGCAATCAGTAACTTATAAGTACCGCCAGTAGACAGTAGCTCAGTGCCATTTGCACTTAGGGCGCGGGCGAATTCAACAATGCCTGTTTTATCCGATACGCTGATTAAAGCGCGACGTACAGGCGTGATGCTAACAATAGGGGCGTCGACAGAACTAAGTATGCTCATGATTTTCCGAAGTAATAGATGAATAAAGTTGACCAAGTGGTTAGGTCAGTTCTTAGAACGAAAAAGCGGCTATAAATAGCCGCCAGATAATTAAAAATTAAACGCTTAAAGCATTCCGTACTGCTTCAGCTTTTTCCGCAGTGTCCCGCGATTCAAGCCCAAAACCGTGGAGGCCTTGGTTTGATTATCGCGGGTATACTTCATAACCGTTTCAAGTAGGGGAGCTTCAACTTCTGACAGTACCATGTTGTAAACATCGGATACTGGCTGACCGTCTAGGTTGTCAAAGTAATTTTGTAACGCACGCTCAACACTATCGCGTAGTGTTTGAGTATTGGCATCAAAAGATGAATCTTGTGCTGGGGTATGAGACGCTTCGGTCACTGTATCAACCTTCCTTAATAATGATTCTGTGTTCATGCCGCTATTCCTTTATTAAGTATTTTATCCTTGAAGAATGTTCGAATCGCTTGAACTTGCTCGGCTGAGCTTTCCAAACGATTAAAATTTTTGCGAAAGGCCAAGCCTTCGCTATGAGTCTGTAGATACCAGCTCACGTGTTTGCGTGCGATACGCACGCCTAAATAATCACCATAAAAGGTGTAGAGCCCTGCTATATGTTCAAGCAATATGGTTTCGATTTCAGCCCAATCTGGTGCTGCAAGCAGCTCTCCGGTTGCTAAATAATGAGCAACTTGCTGAAAGATCCACGGCTGACCTTGTGCCGCGCGGCCAATCAAGACGCCATCGGCGCCGGTAAAATCCATTACTTCAGCGGCTTTTATTGCGCTGGTGATATCACCGTTAGCAAACACCGGAATACTGACCTGTTGCTTAATCTCACGAATGGTATGGTATTCAACGTCACCACTATAACCACAGTCACGGGTTCGCCCGTGAACCGCTAAAGAGACAATACCCGCCTGTTCTGCGATTTCTGCGATTTTGGGTGCATTCTTATGCTCAGGGGCCCAGCCCGTGCGCATCTTTAAACTTACGGGTACATCGACTGCTTCAACCACCGCATGCAATATTTCACTGACCAACACTTCGTCTTTCATCAGCGCAGAACCCGCGGCTTTATTGCACACTTTTTTTGCGGGACATCCCATGTTGATGTCGATGATCTGAGCACCGTTACCTACATTAAATATTGCGGCGGCGGCCATAGATTCTGGGTCACCACCGGCAATCTGCACGGCAATCGGCTCAGGCTCTCCGTCATGGTTCAAACGAAGCTGTGACTTTCGTGTATTTCTCAGCTCAGGATTACTCGAAACCATTTCGCCTACCACCAAACCAGCACCCAAGCGTCGGCATAATTGCCTAAAGGGAAGGTCGGTCACCCCTGCCATAGGTGCAAGCACCACGGGGTTTGGCAGTTGATAAGGACCAATCATTAACATAAAGGATATGTGACTTCTGGTTAAAAAATGCGCGATGGAAAAGTCGGCGTATAATACTCATATCAAGAGTATGAATAAAGGCCTATTGAGCAGTTTTTAGTGAGTTTTTTGCAACTAAAAAGCTTGACGTGACAAATTGAGCCTTTTATCGATGGTTATCGAAAAATAGGGCTCAATTTGGTTGACATTTATAGCGAGATTTTGGCAAATGCTGGATTAATGGTTGGCGACCAGCTCAATACGATAGCCTACGGCTTCCGCTCCTGGGTTCGCAATTTCGATGGCAATATGAATCGGAACATTCAGTGGCATGCTATTAGAGCCAGCCAATTCACCCGCTAAATATTCTTCTGGCTTAAAATGACGAGACGCAATGGTTTGATCATTAAGCCCGGTGAATATTAAATTTAAATCGGGGAACGGTTGCTTATAGTCGGCACTATTTATGAGTAGTGTATCGATATAGAGCGCCTGTTTTACTTTAGGGTGTGGCCGGACCATAAAGTGTTGGGTACTCATTTTACGGATATTCTGAATGGCCGGTAGTTGGCAATTAAGTAACTGGCAGCTGAGTGCATATACTGGGCGATACTGAGGATGGCGAGACCAAGAGTCAAACTTGAAATATCCGACTTGTGCAACCAAAGCAAATATCATGACGATGGCGCCACTGAGCCATAACCAGAGAAAGCTAGGAGGGGTGGCAACAGGCGCTTTTTTCTTACCCTTATTATCTAGGTTGAGTGGCTCGTCGAGTAAATCGTTAACCGAGTCAGCAATGGTCAGTTCAATTTCAACGGTTTCTTGTTCAAAATCATTATTGCCGCCTAAGTGATATTGATTACTTTCAGGGGCATCTTCCAATGAAGGAACAAAGTCATCTATTTGCTTGGCAGCATTCTCTTTGGTGAAACTCATGTCGATATCTTCGACCAAGTCGTCATCAACATCTAATAAAGCATCGGCCCACGACTCATCATAAGCGCTTGATTTAGAATTCGATTTCTCGTCGTCTTCCATTAAATTGGAAGTCCATGTTTCATCGACATGATCATGATTACGGCCAAATTGATCATCTTCAAGCTCGATATCTTGCTTGTTGTCTAGTAGTGAATAGCGAGAAGGCTTAGCCTTTTCTTGCATGCTGAAAATAGAATCATCCAGCTGTAAGCTATTTGCAAAAACTTCATCACCATTATGATCAGGTTGGCGAATACCAAAGTCTTCTAATGGGTCATCGTTGATTTGGTCGGGAATATCATCAAAAGATATCTCCTCAATAACCGTATCTTCTTTGGCTGGAGTCGGCGCGATTGAATCAGGAGTCTGTTCCTGTATAGCAGGCGCTTTAGACGCACCACTAATAAGGTGGTTAGCAGCTTTGAATACTTGCAAACAAGACCCGCACCGCACTGCACCTTTCGCCGCCGCTAACTGCTCTAAGCGGATTCGAAAAGTGGTCTGACAATGTGGGCAGCGAGTAATGTGTGTCTCGGCCATAGCTACTAATATCCTTTGCTCATGTTACGGGCAACTTTTTATTATTTAAAGTTTAGTGCCAGTTAGGATTATCCAATCATCCATTTGTTCCATACCATCCATATTAAACCATGGCTCGTAAGCTTGACGAACTTCATCTGCTTGATGGCTTAATAGGCCTGATAGTGCGAGTTTGCCGCCACTTTTCGTTAATTTGGCAATATTTTCTGCTAATGAAATTAATGGTCCGGCTAAAATATTGGCCACCATAATGTCGGCTTCTATTTTATGAGTATTTTCAGGTAATACGACATCATAACGCTCAGCTGAAAGACCATTGCGTTCGGCGTTTTGGCGGGTAGCCAGTAGTGCTTGTGGGTCATTATCAACCCCTAGCATACGGTCACTACCTAATAATAAGGCTGCAATGCCTAAAATACCACTGCCACAACCATAATCGATAATCAGCTCGCCACCCTCAACATTCTGATCTAAAAAGCGCAAGCAGTGTGCTGTGGTAGGGTGGGTTCCCGTACCAAAGGCCAGGCCAGGGTCAAGCATGAGGTTAACCGCATCTTTATCTTCAGGCTCTTTCCAGCTAGGGCAAACCCATAAGCGGTCACCAAAAGGCATTGCATGGAAGTTATCCATCCAAGCACGTTCCCAATCTTTATCTTCTACGAGTTCAAGCTTATGCTCAGGAAAGCGCTTGCCTTGCATGCTTGGATCAGCGGCAAACAGCTCTTTCATATTGGCAATTAATACGTCGCCTTTGATTTCAGCATCGAACAAGCCGATCACAATGGTTTTATCCCATACTGGCATCGTGCCCAGCTCGGGTTCTAAAATAGGTTGATCAGCACCGTCTTGTAAGGTGACCGCTTGTGCGCCTTCCAATAGCATCGAGTCTTCAATAACTTCGATCTGGTCGGGCAGTACTTCAATTTTGAGTTGTATCCAAGCCATTAGATTGATCCTTTTAACTGTTCTAGTGCACTCGAAAGTGCGAATTCATAACCCTTTGGGCCTAAACCACAAATGACACCGACTGCTTTATCAGAAAAATAAGAGTGGGCGCGAAAATCCTCACGGGCATGAACATTAGAAATGTGAACTTCAATGAATGGGATATTAACCCCTAAAATGGCATCACGAATGGCAACACTAGTATGGGTAAAAGCCGCTGGATTGATAATGATGAAATCAATGCCATCGCTTCCTGCTTTATGAATGCGCTCAATTAATTCAAACTCAGCGTTTGATTGAAAGCTGGTTAGCTCGGCGCCAGCACTTGAAGCTTGCTGAGCTAATGACTGCTCAATATCAGCCAGTGTGGTATGGCCATAAACCCCAGGTTCACGTGTGCCTAAGAGGTTTAGGTTGGGGCCATTTAATACTAAGATTGAAGGCATAATGAGCTCCGTTATAGGAATCGCATAATTATCGTAATGGGTACCGTATAGCTATCATATAGGTATCGAATGGGATATTACGACATGATGAAAAAACACAATGTTAACTATTGGCGGGAGTTTGCACAAAAAGCGGCGAGGGGTCTAGTCCCTAATGCCGCTAATCCTTAGCTGGGCACACTTTTACGCAGTTTCGGCCATCTCTTTTAGCCAAATACATCGCTTGGTCGGCCAGTTCGATTAATTCGTTGCTGCTTTGTCCTCTATGCAAGGCAATGCCGCAAGAAAAAGTTGAACTAATTGCAGCGAGGCCGCCGTGGAGTAAGTGAGAAAAATTATTACGAATTTCATTCATGATGGACTCGGCATCCTCAAGGCTGACATTGGGCAAAACAATGGCAAATTCTTCCCCGCCGTAACGGCCAATGAAATCTGTTTTTCGTAAACGCTGAGATAAAAATAAGGCTAGGTTTTTAATAACATCATCGCCAATCGGGTGGCCATGGTTATCATTTACTTGTTTAAAGTGATCAATGTCGACCATAACAAAACACAGTGAAGTGTTATTACGCTGAGCCACTTTAAGTTGCTCATCTAAGGCTTTCAATATGTGGGTATGATTGTATAGGCCCGTGAGGCTATCGCGGGCAATCAGTTGGCTCAGCTCTCGCGCTCGGGCACCTCGAGTGCGAATTGTTGATAATAAATGCCTAGGGTCAACAGGCTTGGTTAGGAAATCTTCACCGCCTTCTGCCATTGCTGCTAACTGTCGTTCTTTATCTTCCTCTCCGGATAAATAAATGATCGGAATATTGATATAATGCTTGTCTTGGCGAATAACCTTGGCCAGCTCTACGCCATTACAGCCCGGCATGTACATATCCATGAGAATCATTTCAGGCTGGAACGATTCTAATACATTCCAAACCTCCATGGGGTCGGTTACTTTTTCGGTAATCATCCCCGCGGCATTCAATGCCTTTTCCGCAAAGAGTGCCTGAGATTTTGAATCGTCAACGATGAGTATTCTAAAAGGTTGCTCAGGCACTAAGTTAACCAGACTTTCAAGTTGCGTAATAATCGCTTGCGGCGCAAGGCTCTCGAAGCTGCTGATGCCGCCTAGACGTAAACACTGCAGCTTTTGTTTGAGTGTCATGCAATGAGAGCTGTAAAAAAGCACTGGAATCATGGGATTTACTGCTGTTTTCATGCTTCCTGCTTCTTTAACTCCTTGGTGCTGAGCAATAATCGTCAAACCATTGTCTATTTCTTGAAAATCAATATCGATAATAATGGCCAGCGGATGACGTTTTCCGATAGCGTGGTTGAGGTCGTCTTGATTGCTAAACAGTTCGGCTCTTAAACCAAAGTACTCCATTTGTTGGGCGAGCTGTATCGCATTATCGGAGTCGTTTAAAGCCATATAAATGGGCTTCTTTACTACAATCATTTTTTCAGCTTGATTGCCCTGATCATTTCTTCGTAATACCCCTTGGCTTAACTGCAACATTAAATCATTTAACGTTTTAAGCTGTTCACTGCTGGGGTGATTGTTGTTCTCTATACCTGCTAGCGTGCGCTGGAACTGAGTAGCGATCTGAATGTATTTTGGCGAATCGAAGCGCTGGGCAAAGCGCAATAATTTCTCATTGGCTTGTAATAAATCCAAGATGCGCTCATGTTGCCACTGGTCATCATGTAGGCAGCGCCATAAATCCAGTAAGTGCCTCGCCTGATGTGTGACCCGCGTTGAGAAATGTTGCTTCAGCTTTTCGCTTTTTGAAATATCCATGATGATCTATATCGCAAATGTTGTTAGTAAGCTTAGCAGCCTTCATGATTTTTGCTGATGCTTAGGTGATGTTAAGTAGGAAAGCAGCAAAAACCCTCGGGTGTCCTATAGTAAGTAGATATTCAGCTATTTTTACGAGAGAGATTCTACTTGCTCGAAGGACTACAGCAGCGAGCTAACAGGGTATTCCCCTTTCTATTTAAAGGGCTTGCGGCCACTTTTTTATTAGGCTTATTCGTATTATTACAAGCGGATGATAAACAATGGATTAAAAAAGAATTGTTTGCATCCGCTCAACAGGAGTTTGGCGCTGAGGCTGAACAGCGCCTGCACGATTGGCAAAGCCTGTATCAAGACTTGCGTAATAAGGATGAAGATGAAAAATTACGGGCAGTGAATGATTTTTTTAATACCGCGGTTAACTATGTCAGCGATCAAAAGCATTGGGGACAAGAAGATTATTGGGCGACGCCTTACGAATCACTCACAACTCACGGCGCCGACTGCGAAGACTTTGTGATTGCAAAATATTACACCTTAAAAGAACTCGGGGTCGAAGTAGAAAAGCTTCGTATTACCTATGTTAAGGCGTTGCGAATCAATCAAGCGCACATGGTGCTTACTTACTTTCCCACCCCCGATGCGATCCCCTTGGTATTAGATAACCTAATCGGTAAGATATATCCTGCTAATCGGCGTACAGATCTAGAGCCTGTGTACAGCTTTAATGCTTCGGGAATGTGGTTAGAGCGAATGAAGGGACAGGGGATTCGTATGGGGAATCCTAACAAACTCGATTTATGGACCGACTTGCGACTTAGAATGTCTGCAGAAGGTATGGAAATTTAAAGTTTATATATTCAAAATTTATATATTTTAAGCTTATTACATTTAAAGCCTGTTAAATTAAAACCTAGCAAGGCGTTACAAGGAAATGGACATGACATTAAAGCGTCAACTCAGCTTGATGGCGAGCGCTCTCATTCTTTTACTATTAACAGGGAATTTATTTGTCACCCTGACAAACTCTAGTAATTATTTTGAGCAGCAGTTGAACGCTCGCGCCTACGATGCGGCGACGTCACTCGCGTTGTCTATGTCGAATGCAGTCGCGGATGGCGACAAGGTAAAATTAGAACGTATGATTGATGTTTTATTTGATCGTGGCTTCTTTTCAGAAATCTCATTACAGCTCGTTGATGGCAGTCAGTTACAGCGCCGTGCACAGCAAGCCGCACACAATGAATCGGCGCCTATGTGGTTTATTAATATCGTTGAACTGAACGTTATTCCTGCACATACTGATGTGACTCAGGGCTGGCAGCGATTAGGCAGTTTAACGGTACAAAGCCATACCGACTCTGCTCATCGGGATTTATGGAACATAGTAAGGGGCGAAGTGATTTGGTTTTTATGGATGGCCCTTATCAGCTTAGTCAGTTTGCAAATTATTTTACGCTGGATGTTTAAACCTTTAGAGCGAGTAGAGCAACAAGCGCTGGATATTAGTAAGCGAAATCTTTATGAACAAGAAAAACTACCGCGTGCGCGTGAATTAAGGCGTGTGGTATTAGCAATGAATCAAATGGTGCGAAAACTGAAAACTATTTTCGCTGAGCAATCGGCTATTACTGAAAAATTGCGCGAAGAAAGTTACCTTGATGATGTATCAAAACTATTGAATCGTCACGGTTTTGATCAACGCCTGCAGCATGTTTTACAACAACCGGATGGCTATAGTGGCGTACTTGTTTTAATGCAGGTGCAAGATTTCGCGCAATTCAATCAAGATCAAGGGCGTGAAGCGGGTGATGAATTATTATTTCGCATTGGTGACATCTTAAATCAATGGCATCGTGATCATAGCGACGCACTCATCAGTCGACGTAGCGGCGCTGATTTTTCATTGTATATACCTGCGACCGACTTATCTCATGGTGAAGAGTTGGTAGAACAGTGTTTTAACTTGCTATCAACCACGGCGCTATCTCAGCGTGGGGGCATCAACTTTCATATTGGCGCATTGTTTACACAGCGCTCGTTAGTGATTGAAGGCACACATGTAGAAGTTCCGGTGACTCTTGTTGATGTATTAAGTAAAGCCGACGTTGCGTTACGCCAAGCACAAACACAGCATGTGAGTCGCTATGGATTCTATGCCAAAGCGATGAGTAGTGAGGTCGAGCGTACGGCGAGTGAATGGAAACTTGTATTAGAAAAAGTGCTGCAAGAAGAAAGTATCGAACTGCACTATCAGCCGATTCTAGATTCGAGAGGCGAGACCGTTTTGCATTTTGAAGTACTGAGTCGTATTTATGATCAGCAGGGCATTATTTCTGCTGCGCGTTTTTGGCCCATGGTTGAGCGCCATCAGTTAACACCAAACTTTGATTTACTGGTTATAAAAACGTTATTAGAACAGTTGCAGGCTTCTTCATTAATCAATGCAGATACACGTAAGAAGTTTTGTATTAATTTATCAGCAGCTTCCATTCTGAGCGAGCCGTTCCATGATCAGTTAGAGGCGCTGCTTGATCAATATCCGCAATGGCGAGAACTTTTATGCATAGAAATTTCAGAGTTTTCAGTATCACACATAGAATCTCCGCTGGCTCGATTAGCGCATCGTTTGAAATCAAAAGGTGTTGATCTAGGGGTTGATCAGGTAGGAACGGGGTCTTTAGCCTTTGCCTATTTACAGCGCTTACCGCTCAGTTATTTACGCATTGCGGGCAGTTTTAATCGCGGTTTACACCTAGCGTTGGATCATAAGTTTTTTATTCAATCGATGGTACAAATTGCCCATAATTTAGATTTACAAGTATTGGGTGAAGGTGTGGAGAATGAGAATGATATTGAAGCTTTGAAACAAACTGGCGTCGATGGAATGGGCGGTTATTATTTCACACCGCCTATTAATAGCTTGGATGCAGCACTTAATTGGACTGTAAATTCAAATGATGAACACAATAAAAATTAATGCCTGCGACAATGTGTCTCTGGTTTTAAATTATGGGCAGAGTAATATGCAAAGATTACTTAAACAGGGTGTAATATTTTGAAATCTAATCAGCAATCAACGCGTTTTTTCGCCATAATTT
>Ga0209305_1001620_pt1 | contig 14193 bp, 10 predicted proteins | sample COGITO_mtgs_1103_FD_184792 | JGI IMG/M metagenome (GOLD analysis project Ga0209305, IMG submission 184792) | Pelagic marine microbial communities from North Sea - COGITO_mtgs_110321 (SPAdes) (version 2) | ecosystem: Environmental > Aquatic > Marine > Epipelagic ...
GCGACGACCACGCGGACGTCATCGCCATACGAGAGGTTTTGATGAGCTTGTAAGAGTAGTAAAAGATATATATATGATGTTTTGTTTATTATTATTATTATACATGTGATGAGAAAAAAGACTTGAAAAAAGACGTTTCTTTCCTCATTCTTTTTCCTTCAAGAAGAGTGAGATGCACTTTCATCACTGATGTTGTCGTCGTCTTCTCGAAGTCATCGCGCGCTGGTTTCTTTCGTCGGGAGTCGTCGCTTTTTTGTCTGCAGCGCGTCTTCGTCGTCGTTATCATCCTCCTCTTTTCGAAGACCTTTAACGACTCTGAACAACAACAACAAAAACAACGACTCCGATGAGAATAAAATTGCACAGTTGCGGGAAGATTTCCGTCACTGCGCCGCGACGTTACGCCAAAACGATTACGAAACCTACCTGTGCACGAACGCCATCGACGCCTCGAGACGCGCCGGACCGTTAGCGTTGAGAGCGTTGAACTGCGAAACCGCCGGGATTGGCACGCATTCAGGAGGAGAAGAGAATAAAGATATCGCGCTGGTAAAGTTGCGATGGTGGATGGACCATTTGGAAAGCATGTTTACGCCTGTAACGACAAGGAGGAAAAAATCGCGCGTTCCGGAACATCCGATCGCGAGATGTATAAACGCGGTCGCGACGCACGCGAAAGAAGTCATGGGATCCGATCCTTCGTTTAACGAGACGAGATACGTGACGTGGATTAAAAGAGCGATCGAAGCACGAATGGAGGACGTGGAGAAAGGATCGAACGCGTTCGACGCGACGAAGGATTTAGAACTGTTCGCGAGAGAAACGCACGGGAATTTTTTGTTGGTGACTTTAGACTGCGAGAATATTCGGTCGATGGCGAGCGATCACGTGGCGTCGCACTTAGGGACCGCGATTGGGTTGACGAACAGTTTGAGAGGGGCGAAGATAAACGCGAGGAATAGGAAGACGTATTTTCCGATGGATTTGTTAGCGGAGGAGAATTTAAGCGCGGAGACTGTGTACGAAGGTAAAGTCGGAGACGAACGCGTTAAAAACGTGACGCATAAAATCGCGAGCGCCGCAGTCGGGCACTTAGCCGCGGCGAGAAGGAATTTTACGGAGAATAAGTTAGGCGAGAAGTACCCGCACATGGCGAAATTACTGTTGCAAGCGACGACGACGGAGAGGTGGTTGGAAAAGTTGGAAAAATACGATTTCGACGTGTTTCGAGAGGAGTTGCAACGAACGCCGCCGCTGCTGACGCAAGGCAGAGTGTTCGTCCAAGCGTGGAAGAATCAATTTTAGAATAGAAGTAGTAGTGGTAGTGGTAGTGGTAGTGGTAGTTATAGTAGTTGTTTAGGCTAAGTGTAGTAATTCAAGTATTAATATTATTCTAGGACTGTGTTTGGCTAAATCTCTCAAGCGCGCTCTGGCGTTATTAGATGTTGCTCGGATACAACATGCATCTGATCTTACCCCCGATGCTTGTCGGCGGCAAGTTGTGCTTGAACTGCGCGCGAACAACCCCAGACGTCCCGTGTGCTCTCGTCACCTTACCCCACATGGTTCTGTACACCGTCCCTTGTTTCTTCGTGTGCGCCTTGTACACGTAGCACAATTTCTTCCCCAAGTAAAACGAGGTGGAGGATTTGTCCGGAACGTTTTCCAACTTGATCAGAGAGGTGTTTTCGTATTGGTTCGTTCGCGCTCTTTTGTACCCCAAAATGACGCCACGGACGTATAATCTGTTTACAGTTTTCGTTGTTTTTAAAAGAAGAAAGAAGAGAAAGAGTGAGGTCAGAACAAGAAGAAGACAAAGAAGAAGCATTTTGGAAAATGGATGGGGCTTTGTACACCACCGCCGGCTGGAGAAAGAGGGAGAAAAAAAGGAATCTCTCCCGTCGGAATCCTCCTCGAACGGGCCTGTCGCGAACGGCACCTCGCGCAGAAAAAACGCGAAACACACATCTCGCGTCACGTTTTATGCGTTTGCACAGTCATCCATCCTTCGCACCGATCGCGTTCTCCTTTCTCTCTCTCTTTCTCACCCCAATAAAAAATTCGCGCTTTGCGCATCAAAAATCTCATCATCACCATCGTCAAAACGAACGCCGAAGAGAACGACGCGACGCGAAACGAGAAACGCCACCGCATCTCTCCTAAAACCAATAATAAACAACGCGTATAATTATTCGCACCTGCACGGTTGTCTGCTTTCTTTCGGCATATTTTAAAAGTTATGTGTGTGTATTATTATGCGCTAAATTTGTAGTTATTTTATGAGGAAGGAAAATGTGGTTTTCCTGTGGTTTGGTCGTTTCTGCTTTTTACATCGACCGCGTGTGAGAACAAAAAAGCAGCAAAAACGAGGAAAAGAGCGGCAGAAAGCATGGGAGGAGGATACGTGCCACCGCACCTGCGCGCCTCAGACGCGACAGAATCAACTTCTTCTTTAAGTGGTGGTGGTAATGGTGCCTTTAACAACGACGACAGCGGCGGCTTTGGCCCTTCCGCCGGGGAAAGGTCGAATCATCAACAACATCGTTCGAGAACAACAACGGCGGCTGAGGATAATACCACGACGAACAAAATAAAGACGAAGACAAAATGGCAACCGTCGGAACGCGTTCTAAACCTAACCAAATCACAAATCGAGGACATGAGAGAACGGCTAAACGTTCTCGCGGAAAGCCCGGAAGAAGACACGAACGAGTACGCCCCGATCGAGAGCTTCGAGGACATGAAATTGGACAGAGAGATTGCCTTGTCGATTAAAGCGCACGGGTTCGATAAGCCGACGCCGATACAGGCGCAAGGGATACCGGTGATATTATCCGGGAGCGATGTCCTGGGGTGCGCGGAGACTGGGAGCGGGAAAACAGCCGCGTTTGCGATACCGATGATTCATTACTGCGTGTCGATTTCGGACGCGTACGGCGCGACGAGAAGAGGAGACGGACCGACGGCGATTGTTTTAGCGCCGACGAGAGAGTTGGCGCAACAAATCGAGAAAGAGACGAAAGCGTTTTCGCAAGCGATCGATAAGAGACGCTTTAAGACGACTATCGTCGTTGGTGGGTCGAGCATGAACGAACAGAGAGGCGATTTGAGAAACGGCGTCGAGTGCGTGGTCGCCACGCCGGGGAGGTTGATCGATCACATACACCAAAATAACACCAATTTACGACGCGCGTCGTTTCTAGTCTTGGACGAAGCCGATCGGATGTTAGATATGGGTTTTGAACAACAAATTTTAGAGATTTTAAACGCGACTCCGAAACCGAGGCAAACGTTGTTGTTTAGCGCGACGATGCCGCCGGAAGTTGAAGTTTTAGCCGGAGAGTATTTAGTGAAACCAGTAAAAGTGAAAGTAGGCACAGTCTCGGCGCCAACCTCGAACGTGGCGCAGAGTTTAGAAAAAGTACCGAACGATGTCGCAAAAATCGATCGATTGTGTCGGATGCTCGTGGAGGAGAAGATGGAATCGGTCGCGCACGGCAACGCGCCGCCGATGTCCATCGTGTTTGTCGAACGTAAAGCGAAAGCGGAAGACGTGGCGGATATGTTGAACGCGGAAGGTGTGGCTACGGCGTCTTTACACGGCGGGAGAACGCAAGGCGAACGCGAAGCAGCTTTGAAGGATTTTACCAGAGGCTTGTGTTCCGTCTTGGTCGCTACGGACGTCGCGGCGAGAGGATTGGACGTCAAAGGCGTCCAACACGTCGTGAACATGGACTTGCCGAGGAACTTTGAAGATTACGTCCACAGAATCGGTCGTACCGGACGAAACGGCATGACTGGTAGAGCCACGTCCTTTTACACAGACTCGGACGCTTTCATCGTCTCGCAAATCAAACGCGCTTTACAAGAGCTCGAAAGCGGCAACGCGTTTGCTTTCGCCACCGGTAAAGAAGCCAGAGCGAAAGAAAAAGAAGCGCAAAGAGCGTGGAGGGAAGAGCGAAGCGCCGACCAATCGAAAACAGAAACCGACTCGGGCGGTATCATCTCCGTCGACGACAAGTTCAAATCCATGCTCGTGACGAGTGCCAACGCCGCGACCGGAAATCAATCCGGCGCCGCCGACGACGCCTGGGGAAGCGACGAAGACGACTTTTAATAAGAAAAAGTCCGTCGTCCTGATGAGGATGAGAGAGAAATTATGGTTGTAATATAAATATACGCGAATAAGAAGAAAATTTGAGTTGTTTGTTGGAAAAAGCACAACAGTATCTCGTCGTCACAAACAAACACACCGATACTAAGAAGTTTTATGAGCACGAAACAACTCGCAGACGGCGCGCAAAAACTCGTCGCCGCTTCGCTCGGCGTCACCACCGTCGTCGCCGCGGGTTGGTTCGTCGCCTCCGGGGCGAGAATCATTCTCAACGCGGGGAATACCAACGGAGATGAGAGAAACGACGACGAACGGAAAAAGTGAGACAAACGCGATGAATACGACGCTGCAGAACACGTCGCACGGTTGGATGGGATTAGGAACGTGGAAATCCTCTCCCGGCGTGACCAAAGACATCGTTTTCGAAGCTTTAGCGTCTGGTTTGTGCCGACACATCGACTCTGCTCCGGTGTACCAGAATCAGAGAGAAGTCGGGGAGGCCATCGAACTTTATGTGAAGGACATAAACGGAGGTAAGCGAGAGGATGTGCACGTGACGTCAAAGTTGATGACGTATTCCTTACCGCCGGAGAAGTTCGAGGAAGAAACGAAGAGGCAGTTGAAAGAGTTGAGGATAGAGAAACTGGATTTGATGTTACTCCAGTGGCCGGTGACGACGAGCGGGTCGATCGAGGCGCAATGGAAAGCGTTGGAGCGTTTGGTGAGGAAAGGTTTGGTGGAAAGAATTGGCGTGTCAAACTTTTCGAGGAAGAAGTTGGAACAGTTGCTGAGGTGTTGCGAAATCAAACCGAGCGTGAACCAAATAGAGTGCCATCCGAACTGGAGGCAAGACGATTTGGTCGAGTTTTGTAAAGAGAACGATATCGTGGTGCAATGTTACGGGCCGTTGGGTTCGGGCGACCAGTTTTCCTCGGACGGTTTAAATCGAAAACGGTCCGGTGCGCCGCCTTTATCGAATCCTATAGTTGTAGAGTTAGCGGAGAAGTACGGCGCGACTCCGGCGCAGATATGTCTCAATTGGGCGGTGTTTCATCGAGGTACGGTGCCGTTGCCGAAAACCGTGAACAAAGAAAGGTTGAGAGAAAATAAAGAAGCGCTGGATATTGTCATCTCTTCGGAGGATTTAGCGAAAATAGATAGCATCGAGGAACAGTATCGATTGCAACACGGCTCTTTTCACACCGGACCGACAAAGGAATTTAAAACGCTCGAAGAGTTATGGGACGAGGACGTGTCTTGGGCCGAAGGGCTCGATTTTGAAAAGCCAGACGGCTTTAAACTGCGCAGTAGTGATTAGTTGTAGCTGCTACGTACCCTGGTACACCTAATAATTTACCACACATCTATCTATCTCAAAGGATCGGAATCGTCTAACATGGCAATCATCTTATCGATGATTCTTTTCCCGTCTTCTCGAATGCCCGAGTGCATGTACTCGTTCGTCGCATACACTCGCACGTTCGGACCCATGTAGTTATTGACGACATCCATGGCTAAATCAAAATCGACGAACATGTCGTCCAAATATAACGCGCACGCAGTTTTCGTTTTACACGTTCTCAATTTCTCTAAATCGTACAGTTTCGGCCAATCCGTTCGGTCTTGCAACGCCTGCGCGACGCGCTTCATCGGCTGCAAATAGGACAGTTCGTCGTAAAAGAACGGCAAGACCATCTCGCCGGTGAACAAAACACCATCGTCCCCGTGTTCGGGCGCGACTGGGTCCCAATCGCTCGCTCTTTCTTTTATCGCACGCTCGGCAGCCCAATTTGAACTGTTGTTATCGCCATTCATATAAATAGATTCGTGCATCAACGCGTACAACGGGTTCGAATCAAACGGGTGGAACTTATCGAACGCGTTCATAAACTCATCCGACACTCTTCTTTTTCCATTCTCCTCGCAAATCGCGTTCTCTAACATGTAATGCAGCCTCTCGAACCCACCGGCGGTACCTAACGAAAATCCTAAGGCCTGAACTCCTCTGGCGCTGACGATGTTCCCGTTTAACGTTTTCACCCGTTCCTTGGCGTCGCACAATTTCGCGAGCTCTTTCATAATCTCCTTATCTCTCGGAAATCTCGAATAATACTTCTTCGTTTGCGTCTTCACTCGATCTAATAACTTAACGTACGAGTCTTTCGGATCTTTATTACACAATGGTGGCACCCCGCCAGTCAACAACGCCATATCTATCGCCTCGTTCCCGTACCTGCTCAAATACGTCGTCAAACAGAATCCTCCGAAAGATTGCCCGAGAACGACGTCGTATTTCTTCTCCTCTCCGAGCATTTCTTTCCTAACGAATTCGCAATCTTCCACGATAGAATCCGCTCGATAGTATTGCAACGTCTCGTCTATTGAATTTTCTTCTCTGAGTAACTTTTGTCTTGTCATCGGCGACGAGCGCCCGGTCCCTCGTTGGTCAAGTAATAACACTCGCATGTTCTTCTCCTTCGCCAAGTGTCCAATCCAACCGCCTATTTCTTGCACTCTCGCGCATTCAAATCCAGGCCCGCCTTGTAAATACAGCGCGGTTTTTAATGTCTCTCTTTTCTCAGAAGCTTTATTCGCCGAACTGACGATTTCGCGGACGAATATTTGTATCTTTTCGTTCGTTTTATTGTACTCGAGTTTCGCGTGATGCAACGGAACGGTGAACGAATGGTCGATGATTTCGAGACCAGGGACGGCGAAAGACACTTGATTCAAAGAAGACAAAGAAGCGAAATTGGTGGTGGTCATCGCGCCTCTTCTTCTGACGATGTTTTTACCGCCGCTCTTGCAGGAAGGAGTGAATAATAAGAGTCTCGGAATACTTTTTAGAAGAGCGTGATGCATCTTTTTTATGGAGAGAAAACGTCCGTCCTTTTGGCATCAAATCTGCTTTTTTCTTCTATTACAACAGTTTGAAACACTTTTATATAAGTTACTATCCGGTGATGCTGCTTTCGCTTTCGTCGTCTCCATCGTCGACGCTCATGTTTGCCATTTTATCGTCGATGTCGGAAAACTCGGCGCGATCTTTGTGTTCGATTAATCCTTTCACGGAGGCGACCGCGGCCATGGCGGTTTTCACCGTGTCGTCCTCTTCGCGTTGTTCGGCGATGCGTCGAGCTTCTTTTAACTCGGCTCTTAATTCGTCGTATTTTTGCATCAAAGCTTGTCTTCGCGCGGTGAACTGCGACGGAAAGAGCATTGGGAAGTATTTTTGAATGAAGGAGTACACCAACACGTGGCCTAACGGCGTGATGGGGGTGATGAGGATGATGATGAAAGGAATGAAGGTGAACAGATCCAAAAACGTTTGGCGAACGGTTTGGACTTCGCGAGGTTTCAAGGAGGTGCCTAACAAGGCGACGCCGAAAAGGCGGCCGGTGGCGCCTAAATCGGAGAAGAGGAGCTTGAACCCGCGGAAGAGGAACACCGCGCCTTCTTTCAATTTCGACCCGGCGTCGTTGACGGAAGCTTTGAACCGTTCGGTTTGGATTTCCAACGAGAGCGCCGGCGAATCGCCGCCGTCCTGGATGCCTAATCGAGACTTCATATCCGGGATATCCTCCGCGAGTTGCGCCAAAACTTCGTCTTCGATTAAAAATACTTCTTTTCGATCGACTAAACTGACGAGCTTGCGTAACTGCGCGTCCATTTTACCGAACTCGGCGACGAGCAAACCCAACTCACTTAAACTGGCTCGATCGGGCGCTTCGCACGCCTCGTCGTCTAAAGCGACCAAAATTTTCTCCATTTCCGTTTGTAACGTTCGAACGGCAAAGACGCGACGCATTAAAGAAACTCGCTCCTCAGACTTTCGGACTTTTTCCGCCAAACGAACGCGAGACAACGAGTCTTTGCCTTCCTTGGCGATCGCGTCTCGTGCTTTCATGACTTCCAGAAACATTTTATCTCGGTCTTGCACTTCAATCAATAAGCGCAAGATGAGTTTTTCCTTCTCCGTTTTCAACGATTTCGGTTTCGGGAGATTCGAGACTACTCCTTGCGCGAGCTTCGCGGTGGACGCGTCTAGCTCGTCCTCTGGGTCGCCACCGTTGAGGCGAACCCAGACGTTTTTGGAATAACTCGCCACGGATTGAATAGCTTGACCCGGCTTTTCTCTCACCGATTTTCTCACTTCCGGTTCTAAAACCTTATTGACGACGTTCTTTACTCTCGGTGATTTCAACGATCGCTCCACGCGTTCGACGGTTCTCACTAACGGTCTGCGAAGTTTTGTGGGAGAAGAGCTCGGTGATTCGCTCGAACCTCCTTCGCCGTATCCTCCCATGCCGTCGCCGCCGGCGTACTCGCCTGGACTTTGCTCGTCGATTGAGTATTCTTTCACGCGTTCCAATCGATCTCTCACCGCTTGCACTTCCGTTCCGAATGCGCACTTCTCCATGAATGTGTTCCCTAGCGCCTCCAACTCTTTGTCGTACTTTTTGACAGTGTCGATGACGACCTCCTTGTCCTCTTTCGCCTTGTCCTCGTCGAACGCAATCTCCCACGCGTTATTCTTCTTCGCGGATAAGGCGTCTTCAATATCGTCCTCGTCGTTGGAGGACTTCAAAGACGACGTCAACATCGTCGTCAGGGCGGTCAAAGGCGCGTCCATAAACCCAAGCTTCTCTTGCAACCGCTCGCGACTTTGAAAGATATTCTCCACTTGCTCCAACACCGCTTCAAAGTTGGAACATCTCTTTTCTAAACTCACCACGGTTTCCCCGTCTTGTTGAGAGGATTGGCCGCCGCTCGTATCGGAGTACTCAAACGACCCTTTCAAATCATCCTGCAGAGGCGTCGCGTCGAAATCTTTCAGCTCTTCCAATAAAGTAGCCGCTTCGATGAGTTCTCGATACAAATCTTTCAACGCGACTAAAGAGCTCAACCGAGACACTCTTCGCACGGCGTCTCTCTTCGCCTCTTGGTCGCTCGCGAGAGGCGGGACGCCCGGAATCGCGTACGTTTCGTCCAGCGGTTGCGCGCCTTCCACCTGTTCGATTCCGTTGCTTGTGCTACTGCTATTATTTGCTGTCTCTGCTGAGGTATTCGAGTCCGGAAGAATCGCACGCGTTCGATGTTTATTTTTTCGGTTTCGCAGTTTCGCCTCCGAGACGACGACGATTTGATCTCGTCTCGACGCAGAAAAACTCTCATCACATCCTCTTCCGTCGTAATCTCTCGTCGCGCGAGGACGACTAAGAAACAGAGAAGAAGAAGAAGAACTCGTCGAGCAGTTCGTCCAGGAATTCATTCTGCCGTCGTTTACGCCGCTTCTCGCCGAAGAAGAAGTGAAAGAAGAAGACCAAGAAGTCGCGGTGGTTTTCTCGCGCGCGGAGGAGATCGGCTGCTGACGTGTTTTCGTTCTTCTCGTTAATCTTTTCCGCCGGGAATACCGCGAGGCCGAAGAAGGAGAGACAGACGAAGAGTACGAAGAGACAGAAGACGAGGCGCTCGCGTTGCTCATCCTCGACGCGCTCGTCGAGGCGGTCGTTGTTCCCAACATGGTATTATACGTGATGATGTGTCCTTTCTGTGTATTAATTTATGTCGTTGGTGCGCTCAAATTACCCCACAAAGAAGAGAAAACCAACGGGTTCTTTTTTGAGGTTTTTTTGCTTGTTTTTTTTTTTGAAAAGACTGCCAAATTTTTTTCGTCTTCTTTACGAGCGTCCTTTTTTTTTCTCCTCCTCCTTTCTGATCACACAAAAATAAGACATGCGCACCGTAGGCGTCAACCTCCTCCTCCCCTCTAAAGTCTCGCGTACGAATACGTATACTACCGCGAGACGAAAGAGTCCACATCCGAAAAGAGCGGTGAACGCGAGGAGGACGGTTTTGAAGGTTTCGAGAGAAGAAGAAGAACCAAATTTGGTGTTGTGTTTGAGGATTCCTGATGATGAGGAGGATGGTCTCGAGGCGAATCATCTTCAGATACAAAAAGAAGACGAAGAAGAGGGAGTAGAAGAAGGAGAAGAAGAGATAACTGTTAGGGAAGGAGCGAAGAGAAAGATAGGGCACGAGTGCGATGTGTGCGAGAAGGTGTTTCAATCTCCATCACATTTGGCCAGACACATGCGTACGCATACGAAAGAGAAACCGTATGAATGTGAAGTTTGCGAGAAGCGTTTTAGTGAATCTGGTAATTTGACAAAGCACATGCGTATTCACACGAAGGAGAAACCGTATGAATGTGAAGTTTGCGAGAAGCGTTTTAGTCAATCTGGTAATTTGAAAAAGCACATGCGTATTCACACGAACGAGAAACCGTATGAATGTGAAGTTTGCGAGAAGCGTTTTAGTGAATCTGGTAATTTGACAAAGCACATGCGTATTCACACGGGCGAGAAACCGTACGAATGTGATGTTTGCTGGAAGTGTTTTCGTGAATCTGGTCATTTGAAAAGGCACAAGCGCACTCAACATTAGCTGCTCATTTGTAGTTCTAAAAGTATACACATACACGTCGTAAATTCATCATCACAGATACGTAAATTCATCGTCACAGATACCGAGAACAACAACGACTATCTACACCGCAGTCCTTCCACACAAAATTTCTAAAAAGTCTTGTAAGAGTAGAAACTCATTTAAGGAACAAGACGTTGTGAAATGAATCCTCCTCCTTCTCCTCCTCCTCCGTTGAGGAGTACGGCACCACCGCCTCCTCCTCATTCTCCTCCTACTCACGCTCAGCACAGCAACAGTCAACACAATGCGCGTTACCCTGTATCGCAGCAGCCTTCGCAGCGACCAAATCCAATGCAACACCAACACCACCAATCGTCGTCTCCGTCGTCGTTTTCTTCCCTCGCGGTGAATGCGCACGCACCGACGACGACGACGACGGAAACCGCGAAAGAACAACTCGGGAGAATTACGTTTCAGTCGACCGCTTTGGAAAAAGTAAACTCGGAGTTGTTCTCGCTGACGTACGGGGCGTTTCTCGTGCAGTTGTTGAGAGACGCGAACGGGGACGCTTCGTTCGTGAATGCGAAATTACGGGGGATTGGGAAATCGATCGGGAATCGATTGATCGAGGAGTATCTGGCGAAGATGATGAATACTGGCGGTGCTGGGAACGGAGTGGGGAATGGCAGTTATTACGGGGGCAGTAATAACGCGGCGGATTCGTGCAAAACGTTTCGAGAGGTTATGGAGAACGTGGCGTTTGTCGGGTTTCGCATGTTCCTCAACGCGCGGTGTCGATTAGTCGATTGGAGCAGTAATAGTAGTAGTAACGGTAGTAGTGGTAATACTCCCACCACGAATGACAACAGTACCAGCAACATGAACAGTAACAGTAGTAGTAGTCACGAGAGCGTTACGTTAGCGATCGAGGATCTCTCTTTGGCGGATTTCGTGGAGTTGCCGGAAAAATATACGAACAGTTTGTCGTATTGCGAGGTTGTGTGCGGCGTGGTGGAGGGCGCTTTGGAATCAGTCAACGTGAGAGTGAAAGTGCACTTTGTTAAAGACGGATTGAGGAGCGATTTGTCGTCCAGTTACGTCGGGCAAACGCAAGAAAGCGAGAGGGTGGTGAAGAATTGTAAGTTTGCGTTGCGCGTGACGTCGTTAGGACCGATCGAGGACGAACCGTATCCGTTTCAAGATGACGATTAGTAATCATTATACCAGGTGCAGTGGGTATATTTATGTGCTAATAACAACGCAGTGTAAGAATACATATTTACTAATAATACAAAGCGCAAAAGCGGCGGTGACTTTTCTTATTTTTCTTGTACGCTCTTTAACGATCGAAGACGTTCGTTAACTTCGCACGTGATGTCCGTGATATTTACGACAATAACATGGAATGCACTTAAGTTTTTCGGTAGGTGTTGCGACGCATTGAGTTCGTCCTCTTCCTCGCTCCCTTCATTGTCGTTGTCGAGTATGATGTCTTGCGATCCAGGCGTCGGCGGCGGCGACAGCGTCGAGTTCTTCGCGCCGCTCTTTCGTATCCGCTGAAACGTAGACGCTTTTCTCGAAAGTTCCACGCGAACGTGACGAGAGGACGTTTGCGTCATGTTCTCAACCATGTTCTTGTTGTTCTTGTTGTTGTTCTTTTTCTCCTTCTCTTTTGTCGCGTCTTTCCCCTCGTCTCCTCGTTTAGCAGTTGCCGATGTGGTTGGTGTTGTCACCGAAAACTCTTTTGAAATTGAAAACTCTCTCGCAAAGTTTCTCTTCGTCATCTTCCCGGTTTTCTCGTTCTTCTCTTCGCTTTCGTCGTTCAAAATCTCCTCGAAAAACTCATCAACGCTCCTCTCGCCCGGGTTGGGTTTGATCTGTCCACTCGCGCTCGCTTCGGAAAATAGCGTATACAAGGATTCGCCGGTGAAGTTTTTCTCCTTTGAAAACCCCAAGAGTCTCTTCGTCGCTTTGTTTGCGTACACTATGGACATCGTCGCATCGCGTTCCTCTTCGTCTTCGTCCATGTTTTCCTGGTCTTCGCGATTATATATATAATTCCCGTACTCATCGGGAATTCGTTCTTCTTCTTCTTCTTTTTTTTCTTTATCACGACAATCGTCATCTTCTTCTTTTTTATCTACCGAACCTAAACTGACCAACATGAACCCTCTATCGCTATCATCAATCGCGTCCATGAAATACATCTGCATCGCCGTCTTCTCGATCGTTTTCGCGCACGCGTCCGCTAATCGAGTCAATAAGTTCAAATCTTCCCCAGACATGTCGTGCCTCGGCTTCGTATCCAAAACGCAAAACGATCCGAACCGCACGCCTCGAACGATAATCGGTGCGCCGGCGTAAAACCGCAAATGCGGCGGTCCTAAAACTAACTCGTTCGTTTGAAACCGAAAATCTTGCATCGCGTCTTCCACGACCAATACTTTCGGTTCTTTCGGCAACAGCGTCCATCCACAGAAACTGTTCTCCCTCTTCGTCTCCGTCGCATCTAACCCAATATTCGCCCTAAATGTTTGCTTGTTCTTCCCTACTATGGTGACTAAACACATCGGCACTCTCAATGCCGTCGCGCAAATCGACGTCAACAAATCAAAATGTTCGTCCGCGTCTTTGTTCTCGATGTCTAAAATTCCGCTCGCTCGCACCGCTAACAATCGCTCCTTCTCGTTTCTCGGTTTCGGCGCTCCGGAAAACAAAACTCCATCGCCGTCCACGATAACGTACGGTGAGTTTCGGTACCCGTTGTCTATGATATCTAAATCTGTCATCACGTTCGCCAACGCGGCTTCGTGCGCGAGTTTTCTCATCTTCGCTTGTTTCGACCCCGTGGACTCGTTGTAAAGCGCCTTGTTGTTTTCGTTTTTACTCGTCGCGCCGCCGCACAAGGTGTTCGAGCCACCGACATCACCACCACCGCATTGTTCTTGTTGTTGTTGTTCGTTTTCTCTCGCGGCGTTGCTCGGGAGCGATAAACAATCCGCCACGTTGTTGTTCTCGTTGCCTTCTCCCATCGCGTTGCTCTCCGTCGCTTTCCAATTTGCGTCGTCCATCGGATTTGAGGAACGAACGCTTTCGCGCGCAACAAATACAAACACTAATAACGTTGGTCAAAAACTACTTTTCTGCGAAAACGAGACAGAGAGTAATTCCACGTATAAAACGAATTGAGTAGAGGCGAGCGCGCAAATTTAGGTGCTTTTAAAATACATAAATATGTTGCGCGGATATGTAAAGCGTGTGTCAATTAAGGTTATCCGTCGTTATCCGATTTGTGCGGACAGTCTAGGGAAATGGACTTATAAGTCCCCAGTATTTTTAGGGGAAAACCAGGAATTTTCGATTTTTTGGCCTAAAAATCGAGCCTTTTTCCCTATAACGACGGGGACTTATAAGTCCATTACCCTGGACTGGCGGACAAATCAGAGCGAGCGAGAAAATGAGAGATTTTTTGAATCTTTGAATTTTTTTCACATCAAGGGCTAAAAATGCGCTACTTATGTACCAATATCTTGGGTATTTATCTCAGTCAGATGTATCCCAAACGTCTTCGAATGGTTGCCGGGAAGAACATGCGTAAAATTCCCTCGCCGTTGACGATGGGGACGATGATTTGCGTCGCGCCGCTTAAA
>Ga0209305_1001625_pt1 | contig 14150 bp, 9 predicted proteins | sample COGITO_mtgs_1103_FD_184792 | JGI IMG/M metagenome (GOLD analysis project Ga0209305, IMG submission 184792) | Pelagic marine microbial communities from North Sea - COGITO_mtgs_110321 (SPAdes) (version 2) | ecosystem: Environmental > Aquatic > Marine > Epipelagic ...
CTCGTTGGTGTTTCTTTTTTCTGTTCTGTGACGGGTTGCGGTGTTGTTTCGAAAGAGAAAAAAATAATAATGTGAGCACTTTCTGTTCTCGACAGCTCTTTCTTGCTTGAGAGAAAATCCATATAAGATTTCTCTTTTCACACGTCATTTATTACGCTCGAAAACACACTCACGTGACTGTTTCCGCATTTTTTATCGTATCATCTCTTCTCTCTTGTTTTTAACACACAGAAGAAGAAAACAGAACACATTTACACAGAAGAAGAAGAAGAAGAAGAAGAACATAAAGAGCAGCGCAAAGAATATGTCGACGAGTTGCTGTAACGTGTCGTCGTCTTCTTCGCGCGCGTCGTCGTGGAGAAAACTTTCCCCTCGTCGTCACCGCGAGACGAAGATGATGGATAATAAAAAAGCGACGAAAACGAGAGTAAAGAGCGTTCTTCGCGCAAAGCAGGAGGAGGAACAAGAACCCGTGGAAGAAGAAGAATCGAATCCAAAGAAAGGGAGAAACACGAAATGGTTGCGTCGGGCGTTTAAGACGTACCGGGATATCTCTCAAGACGGTTTCGTGCAACAAATCCCAACCGCGGAGGATTTGACCAGTGGCGTGGAGAAATCGCTGAATAAGAGAAATCTGTCGTTGCCGGATTTACCGGACGCGGAGGACGTGAAAGAGTTGATTTCGAGAGACCCGAAAGAGTTCATTCCGGAACTTCCAGAGTTTGAACTTCCACGGCTGGAGAATGTCGTCGAGGACGCGAAACCGTTCTTGGCGAGTTTAGCGGATGGGATTAAGAAGTCGTTCGCGAAGCGAAACATCGACGTTCCAAAAGTACCGACGAGCGTGGAAGAGGTGAGAGAGACGGTCGCGGAGAAGACGAAGTCGGTGAAAGTGCCGGAAGTGCCCGATGCGGGCAAATTGGCGAGAGGTGTGAAAAAGTCCATCGCAAAGAGGAAAGGCGGGGCGTACGAAAGCGCGGACGAAGGCGCGAAGGAGGCTGAAATTAAAGCCGCGCTGAAGAAAGCGGAAGATGTCAAGGCGAAGTTTAAGAAGATGGAAGAGGAGGTGGCGAAAGCGAAGCGAGAGAAGATTGAGGCGGAACAAAGAGCGGCGGCGGAAGCGATGGAGGCGGAAATTGCGAAGAAAAAAGCGGAGGCGGAAGCTGCCGAACAAGCTGAGAGAGATGCGGAGGAGGCGAGAATTCGAGCGGCTGAGGAAGAAGAAAAAGCGAGAATCGAAGCTGAAATGAAAGCGCAAGAAGAGGAAGAGGCGAGAATAAAAGCGGCGGAGGAAGAAGAAAGAGCGAGAATCGAAGCTGAAATGAAAGCGCAAGAAGAGGAAGAGGCGAGAATAAAAGCGGCGGAAGAGGAAGAAAGAGCGAGAATCGAAGCTGAAATGAAAGCGCAAGAAGAGGAAGAGGCGAGAATAAAAGCGGCTGAGGAAGAAGAAAGAGCGAGAATCGAAGCTGAAATGAAAGCGCAAGAAGAGGAAGAGGCGAGAATAAAAGCGGCGGAGGAAGAAGAAAGAGCGAGAATCGAAGCTGAAATGAAAGCCAAGGAAGAGGAAGAGGCGAGAATAAAAGCGGCGGAAGAGGAAGAAAGAGCGAGAATCGAAGCTGAAATGAAAGCCAAGGAAGAGGAAGAGGCGAGAATAAAAGCGGCGGAAGAGGAAGAAAGAGCGAGAATCGAAGCTGAAATGAAAGCGAAGGAAGAGGAAGAGGCGAGAATAAAAGCTGCGGAAGAGGAAGAAAGAGCGAGAATCGAAGCTGAAGAAGAAGAAAAAGCGAGAATTGAGGCCGAGCAGAAAGCTATTGCTGCGGCGGAAGCCAACCGTGCCGCTGAAGCGAAAGCAGCTGCCGAAGCGAAGGCGAAAGCAGAAGAAGAAGAAAGGAAGGCTGAAGAGGAAAAGAAGGCCGCAGAAATAGCTATGTTGCAAAAGAAAGCAGAAGAAGAGGCGGCGGCGGTAAAGATGGCGGAAGCGGCGCGCATCGCCGAGGAAGAGAAGAAGAAAGAAGCGGAGGAGCAAGAAGCTGTTAAGCAAGAAGAGATTGCAGAAATCGCGGCGGAAACGGTGAAACTTGAAAAAGCGCGGGCGGAGAAAGCTGCGGCAAAAATTGCCATGGCGGGTCACTTTGCGCGCATGAAAAAGAACGAAAACGAAAAAGCAGCTAAAGCTGGCGCCGTTGCCGAAATGCGGGTATACGATTACACGGAAGTCGCTGCGGAAGAAGCTCCAGAGATGAAGGAAGAAAGTTTTGAGAGCAGGCCCCCCACTCCACCACCGCAAACTCCACCCAGCGGAAACTCGAAGCAAGAAGCCCCTCCAAAAGCTCCTGAAGTAGAAACGAAAGTCTACGAAGAGACGTTGCCAAATTCAGATAACATCCAACTTTCTAAGTGCGTGACGACGCAAAGACTGAAGTTTGAAGTCGAATACGCTTTGAAGAGAGGCACGAGTGATAACGTGTACTCCATCGAAGGGACTGAGAAAACTGCTTTGATTGATGTTCCGGATAAAGCGTTCGCTGAGAACTTGTTCGGCGAGAACAAGCACTCCTCCTCAGATTTCTTGATTTTGCAGCACATTTCGCCGAAGCGTTTAGACTCGATTTCTGCGCTGTTAGAAAACCGGTCGGATGTCCTTCCGCCGATTGAGATTGTCGTCACGAACCCAGGCGCGAGAGTCATCTACGATGCGTTGAAACCGCCTGATGGGGTCACTCCGGGGAGTAACGAACGTTTAATCGCCGCGTGGAAACGACCGTCAGAGCTGAGCGGGAAACCAAAGTTGCGCGCGCGCTTGCGCATCATTCGTGGGAACGAAGAAAAGTTAGATTTGGGTGGAGGAAGAACGTTGACGTTCATGCCATGCTCTACGCCGAGATGGCCGGATGTGTTTTGCACGCGAGACTCGAAATCTGGGATTGTCTTTACCTCAAAATTTTACTCCGCGCACGTTGCCAACGAGCAAACTGACGAGAATAACAGCCACGTGGAGATGTACGACTCAGGAGGTTTAGATTCCTTCCAAGAAGACTGGCGATACTTTTACGATTGCATGCTGGCGCCGATGGCGACGCAAGTCAATAGCGCGCTCTTCAAGCTCAAGGCTTTGGCGTACAACTCGCCGTATAAACAACCGCGTTTGGCGCCGTGCCACGGTCCAGTACTTTTGAACTCGTCTCCAGAACTTATCCGTGAATACGACGAGTGGACGGATAAACAGTTGAAGCAAATAAACGACGTCTCCGTGGCGGTCATTTACGCGAGCGCGTACGGGAACACCTCCGCGATGGCGCAAGCCATCGCGAGAGGCATCACCAAAGCCGGCGTCGGGGTGGAAATGGTCAACTGTGAACTCACCAGTGCGGATGAAATTCAAGAGCTGGCTAAAACTGTGGGCGGTTTCTGTCTCGGTTCACCAACTTTAGGCGGTCACGTTCCAACTCCAGTCACGGACGCCATGGGTCAAATCGTCAAATCCTACGACACGGATAAACCAGCGGGAGTCTTTGGCTCCTTCGGTTGGTCCGGTGAAGCCGTCGATATCATGGAAACCCGCTTGAAAAACGCCGGATTTAACTTTGCGTTTGATGCCATTCGATGTAAGTTCAAACCGACGGAGGAAACCTTACAACTCTGCGAAGAATCCGGCACGGACTTGGCGCAACTCGTATTGAAGAAATCCAAGCAAGCGAAGAAAGCGGAATCGAAAAGAGTTCAATCGGAAACCTTTTCCGGAGTGACGGAAACTGAAGCCGCAGTTGGTCGAATCGTCGGATCTTTATGCGCCGTCACCGCCAAAAGCGGCGACGCGCAGTCCGCCATGCTCGCTTCCTGGGTCTCCCAAGCTTCGTTCAACCCTCCCGCGCTCACCGTCGCCGTCGCCAAAGACCGCGCGGTGGAATCCTTCATGCTCCCAGGCGGCACCTTCAACCTGAACATCCTCAAACTCGGCAACGAAAAAGAAACCATGAAAGCTTTGTTAAAAGGTTTCGCCCCGGGAGAGGATCGTTTTGGCGACATGAAAGTTTCCTACAGCGAAAACAACGAGTGCGCCATCGTTACCGACGCTTTAGCCTATTGCGAGTGCTCCGTGAAGAGCCGCATGGAATGCGGCGACCACTGGGTGGTCTTAGCCGAAGTCACCGGCGGTAAGCTGTTGGACGAGGAAGGAAAATCCGCCATGCACCACAGAAAAACCGGGAAGAGTTACTAATACTAAAACTTTATTTAATCAAAGGATACGTTTACTAAGCGTAAGCGCAGATTTTCACCCCTTCCCGGACATCTCTTCTCTTTTCTTTGGTGTCTGTCTGTCTTCACAAAAATTCCCAAGAGGCGCACCCCATAAAATAAAAGAAAGCGCTCCTCCTTCGTCTTCGCTTTCGTTTTCGCTGCGATGGGTTTAGGTGCCCTTTGGGCGGACTTTAAGGATGACTTGTTCACGTACAGGACGGTGAAGGTACGTTTATATCGAGCGCGCGCGTTCTCGACGAAAAGACAGAGAGAACGAGTGATTCCGCGGTCTCTTTTTTCCCGAGACGGGGTGCATTTAGAATCACCGCGCGCCTTCCTCTCTTCCCTTTCTTTCTTTCTCGTCACTGGCGCGATCAATACCCGATATCGTCTTTGTTTTTTAATCTGTCGTCGTTCCCCGCGCGTATCTTTACCTAACGACGGTCTCGAGGAAAGTTGATTCGAGAAAAGTCGCTGACACATTCTCTCCTCTCTTCCTCTCTCAAAATTCACCAATTAAAAACGCTCTAATCAATAACGCAGTTGGTGAAAACGAAGAACCCACTTCTGGTGACGACGGATTTGACGTTCAAAATCCTCATCGCGTTATTCGCGCTCGTGTCCATGATTATCATGAAGAACTACAATAAATTCAGCACGCCGAACTTATACGCCAAGTCGCAGTTTGAAGTTCCGCACGCCATCGTGCCGAGGTACTCGATGGGCGAAGATGGGAGCAGATCGGTACAGACGAGCTTTCTCGGGGATTCGAAAGAGGTTATCGAAGAGCACGCGGAAAATGCGACGTATTGCGAAAACGCGACTTATATTAATTGGCGATCGCCGACGTACGGCGGAACGTATTCGACGGTGCATTATAGCACGGACGCGGCGGCGTGCGCGGCGTCGGCGGAGTGCACGACGCCAATTGGGTGCATTACCGGCGGGATGTCAGTGGGAGAGATGGTGAAATTAACCCCGAGCGGTTTGTGGGTGAAGACGTTTTTGCAGGAGTGGACGTTTAGTAGACAGTGCGACGGGTGCGGGGACGCGGACGGGTATTCTCCGCCACCCCCGGATTCTCCTTCTCCACCTCCTTCCCCAAGTCCTCCACCATCACCACCGCCAGAAGGTGCCCCGAGTCCTCCTCCATCACCACCGCCGGCGGAACCTAGTCCGCCACCGTTTCCGAGTCCGCCGCCTTCGACTATGTGTGCAAACCACTATGCTTTTCCACAGAGTTGCGCGTACGGGTTGATGGGCGTGAGAAGAGGCTTTACGATTGCGCCGGAGAACATCTTCTTACCGTTGGAAATATGGTACCAAGACAGTCTAGGAAACTTTAATCAACCTAAGAAAGTGTTTTTTAACGGCGTCGAGTACGATGGAACCGCTGGGGCGTTGCAAGGGATTACGTTGAAAGATTTATTAGAGTCTGCCGGCGTCGCGTTGGACGATTACAACGATTTTTTGTGCGTCGTTGGTAACGACGAAGCAGACGGCGGGTGCGCGCAAGGTTCGACGACTGGATTGACCTTTCGATTGACGGGCATTAAGTTATTAGTGACCGTGAAATGGGAATCGGTGCATTACTTAGAACCGCTGAATAACGACGTTTGGGCGACGTTGAGCGTCAGATTCATTCCATCCAAGCAAATGCACAGTATTGGAACTGACGCGCATTACATGGACACTGGAAATCCTTGGCATTCAAACGTTATGGAACGAACGTTCAATGGGGTGGAGATAATATACGAGTCTGGTGGAACGGTCGGTGTATTTGATATTTTCACCTTGATGTTAGCGGTGACGAACGCGTTTGTGTTGATTGGCATGGCGACGACGATCTGCGACGCACTCGGGACTGCCACTTCGGAACAGTTTATGGACGATAAATACGAAGACGACGGCGAACGCGCGGGTTTAGAGTATATGTTAGAAATGATTGACGATAAACAAATGCCTGGTTTGCCGTTTAAAGTGGAAGATTTGAAGTTACGAACCGACAACGACGAACCGACGGAGACGTACGAAAGAGCGATCCAAACGTTACAGATTCAAATAGCAAACGTAGAAAATAGACTATCGGTGTTACCCGAGGACGAGAGCGAATTGAGAGCTTTAAATACCGGGCACATGGATAAGATTGAATATAGAAAGATGAAACTGTCGTTGATGGAAGACCCGCAGGCCTTGGCGTTGAAGCAACAGCAACAAGCGCCTACTACGCCTCGCAGTGGTTCGGCGAGACGGCGACAGAGTTTAATCACAGAAATACCGTTGTACCCTGGCAATCAAACCATTGGTCGCGGTATGGCGGGTATAACTGGCAAATCGATTTCTCGCTCGCAATTGACGTTAGCTGTTATTCGCGAAAAAGTTCGCGTGAAGAGTTTACGTGACGGGCCGGGCGTCTTTAGACTAGCCGTCGGTCGATGGGAATCCTTGCCATCCGAGAAAGCTGCGGTAATAGAACCTGGAGATAAGATCTGTTTGCGATTAAGGGAGGGTCGACCGGGTGGTCACGAAGGTATTTTTGAGTTGCAATACCAAGACGAGTTGAAAGATGTGGACGAGAACAAGTCGTGCACGATTTTTGGCTTTGAGGTATTCAAAGCGCCGAAAAAATAATTCTACTACTTGAAGTAACTGTGATGATGTGTATTTATTGTTGTAACAAAACGAATCCTATTTCTTACATAGACGTACGCAAAGTTTGGGTTTTTAAAAGTACACGTTATGATGTTATTGTTACAATTTTGATCTATTTCTACAATCATTGATGTGCAGAGAAAACTAATTATCCTTGTTTATATCTAAGCAGTGTCCGGCTCATTATGCGCGTTATTAACGACGCATGGACCAGTACGGACAGGGGACTCTAAATACAAGAAGAACAAAAAGCAAACAGACATCGTCTCATCGTAAAAACAGGAGTAACTCGTGTTTATCAGAAAGTAAGTAAAATGTCTCTTCTCTTCTTGTGCTCAAATGATGGGAGGCGAATTCGCATTCGTCGCTCATATATGTACACTACTAGAGAAAGAAGTCGACGGAACGGCGATGAAAAACTTCTTAGTTTTCCATCTCCGCTTCCAATCTCCTCTTTTCCTTCTTGGACAACTTCAAGTTGCCGCCGTTTCTTATAAACTCCTCCTGTTCGAGACGGGCTTGCTTCTTGGCTTCTCGCGCCAATCTGCGTTCCTCCTTCTTCGCTTGCTTCTCGCGTTCCATCTCCGCCATGATTTCAATCTGCGTCGGCGGTCTCTTTTCCGCTTTTTTCGTCTTCCCGGACTCAAAGTCCAAGCCGTGGCCGAAGTTTAACGTCCCGTTGTCCAGGTGCATTTTGGCCTCGTACGCGTTCAACGCTTGGCCTCGGTGTAAGAGCGCGTGGAATTCTGTTTTGTTTAGTACATCGGAAAAAAAATCAGAGTAAAAGATGTCAGCAAAACTCGGCACCCAAACCTCTCTTTCTTCTTTAGGTTAAACAACCATCCAAAATCGTATCTCTTCTTAACGAGAATCATCGATCCTCCGAAAAGAGAAGAAACCTGCGCGCGATGTGTGCTTCGAGGAAAGAAGAACTTTGCTCGTCCGCGCGAGAAACGTAAAAAGCACACATTTTTGCGCGAGAAAAAACGTTTCTCGGTGAAAGAAAAGTGTCGCGCGACGAAGAAAGAGAAGGTAATTGTCGCGCTTCATCCGAGCGAGAGAATCATCGATTTCGATGATGATGATGACGAGGATTTCTTTTCTTCTTTTCCGCAAAAATTCATTCATCATCATAACAAACGCGCTTTTAAAAAGAGAGAAAGAAAAAGAACAAATAAAACGCACTCAAGTACGTGTCCGCGTTGTCGCAGCCGTCCGCGAGCTCCTCGTTGTGCTCGTTCAAGTCGGCCGGTAAGTTTTCGGTGTGCGCAGAAGACATTTTTAATAAGAGAGTTAGTTAAGTGTGTTTTGTGAATAGAATTCCGAAGAATATGACGAATCCTTTGCGCTTTCGTTCTTTGTCGAGCAAACAAACAAAAAAACACGAAAAAAAAAATCAAACCCTAAATACTTTTTTTTTCTCACCTTTCTTTTTTCTCTGCCTTTTTTTTTTCTTCCTCACTCGCGTGCACGCTGAAGAAGAGGAACGGTGTCGTAAACATGATTGTAAAGTAACCGACGAGTTTTTAATCACTGCGGCGAAAATCGAAACCGCGAGAAGAAGAAGAAGAAGAAGAAGAAGAAGAAGAAGAAGGAGGAAAATGAGAAACGAAGAGGGAGATAAAGATGCGCTCTCGAATTTGGTCCTCGGTCCGCTCTCTGTCGTCGCGAGAGACGAACGACACGTGCAACGGGACGTGTTGCGAGATGCCATCGTCGACGACGACGACCGAGGAGGAGGAGGAGGAGAAGAAGAAAAGACGAAAATGGAAACGATGGTGTTGCGCTCGGAACGCGCGGTAGAGAAACTCGAGCGCTCGCTTTTTGAAATCGACCGAGAGATTGAAGCCGTGGAAGCGGCGACGAAGGATTTAGGAGTCGAAGAAGCAAAGAAGAAGGAAGAAAAAACGCCTTTACGAGACGTGAAACTGAGGAAACAAGTCGCCGCGAAACGCGTTGCCGGGTTACGAGAGAAACGAAGCAAAGTGGAAAAAGAGTTGGACGCGGCATTGGAAGTTTCCGAGGTGGAACGACGCGCGTTTGAGAGAGAAAAGAAGAAAAAGAAAGACGCATCCGACGCGGACGCGAAGAAGACTGGTGGTGTTCCTCCGGAAGAACAACGACGACGACCGAAAGTGGTCGTCCAGGACGACTTTGATTTCGACGCCGAGTTAGACGCCGTTCAAAAGAAAACCACGACGAATAATTTGTTAGGTGGCGGTAGTAATGGAGAAACGGAAAGAGAACGATTGATTCGTATTGGAGCGATGACGCCGTTTGACCGCTTAGACGGGTTCGATAAAGCTCGGACGGATGAAGCCGGAAAGAAGTTGAAAGAAAAAGCGGCGCTGTTGCAAAGCGCGAAATCAAAGTTGAAAACGATTGATTTGAAAGATGCACCGAAACAAATGGAAAAAATGCATTCGAGAGCGATTGGAGAGGCGATTTCGAGACGCGTGAAACCGACAAAAAATGGAGACAGCGCGGCGAAGAAGAAGTTGGCGTTGAAAAGAAAACAGTGGAAAGAGCAAAGCGAACAACAACAGAACAAAAAGAAAAATGGTGCGTCGGCAAGGAAAAAACGACGGTCGTCGTTTCAAGCGTACAGCTCGGACGAAGAAGAATTAGATGGAGACGCCGATGAAGACGGTGACGATGTTATTGAAGCAGAAGAAGACGTTGAATTTGAAGGAGGATTATCCGTCGACGGCGACAGGTTCGCGAAACTTTTACCGCATCAGAAAACAGCCGTTAAATGGCTTTGGGAATTGCACTGTCAAAGAGCTGGTGGGATAATCGGCGATGAGATGGGTTTAGGGAAGACGGTACAAGTTGCCGCTTTCCTCGGCGCGTTATCGAAATCGAACTTGTACCAAGCATCCGTTGTCGTGTGTCCGGCGACGATGTTGCGCCAATGGCGTCGCGAATTGAAAATCTGGGCGCCCGAGCTGAAACCAGTCGTCTTGCACGACTCGGCTATCACGCAAGACGCTTTAAAAGTTGCCAACGGGAATAGAAAAAATGCGATGAAAAACGCCATACGGAACGCCACGAGAGACCCGAAAGGCTTGGTGATTACCACGTACGAGTGTTTGCGAGGCATGCGCGAAGATTTGTTGACCGTTCGATGGGGGTACGCGGTGTTGGACGAAGGGCATAAAATTCGAAACCCAGAAGCAGACATCACCGTCGTCTCGAAGCGATTACGCACGGTTCACAGAATTATCATGACTGGTGCGCCTGTACAAAACAGGTTATCCGAGCTTTGGTCGTTGATTGATTTTGTCTACCCCGGGAAATTGGGCACTTTGCCGGTGTTTCAGGCGCAGTTCGCGGTGCCTATACAAATCGGCGGGTACGTCAACGCGAGCGATCAAGCGGCGACTACGGCGTATAGGTGCGCGGTCGCGTTAAAGGATTTGATTTCACCGTATTTACTTCGACGATTAAAACAAGACTTGGATATAAACTTGCCGGATAAAACGGAACAGGTTTTGTTTTGCCCGATGACGGAAAACCAACGCGACGCGTATAAAGGTTTCCTCTCCTCGAGAGAAGTGGAAGATATCATCGACGGTCGACGCGAAGCGTTGGGCGGTATTGACGTTTTGCGTAAGATTGTTAATCACCCAGACTTGTTAGAGCGAAACTCGCGCGCTGGCGATGCAAATTACGGCGACCCGGTGCGTTCGGGCAAGTTACAAGTCGCGCTGAAAATCTTGAGCATGTGGAAAAGCCAAGGCCATCGATGTCTCGTTTTTTCGCAAACGCAACAGATGCTGGATATTTTAGAGCAAGCGGTTGCCAACGAAGGATACACGTATCGACGAATGGACGGCACCACACCTGTCGCGCACCGAATGGGCTTAGTCGATTCTTTCAACGACGCCGGTAACGTGGGCGAGGAAGGCGTCGCCGCGGAGGATATGCAAGAACCCGTGTTTGTTTTTTTGTTGACAACTAAGGTTGGTGGTTTGGGTATAAACTTAACCGGCGCGAATCGCGTTTTGTTGTTTGATCCGGATTGGAATCCGTCAACGGATGCGCAAGCACGTGAACGAGCCTGGCGCATTGGTCAAACGAAAGCGGTGACCATCTATCGGTTAATCACCACCGGGACGATCGAAGAGAAAGTGTATCATCGACAAATTTACAAAGAGTTTCTAACCGGTAAGGTATTAAAGGACCCAAAACAACGACGTTTTTTTAAAGCGAGAGATATGATGGATTTGTTCGCGTACGATGACCCGGAGGAGAAGCAAAGAGGAGGCGGTGTCGCGGGAAGCGCGGCGATGGGCGGCGGAGCCGCGAACGAAACCGCCGAGCTTTTCGCCGAAGTCGAAGGCGAGATCTTAGCGGCAGATTGCAAAGATGAAGACGAGGAGAGTCTAATCACAGTTGAAGGAGATGAATCGCTGGAAGAAGGCGAGACGACAACGGCGAATAATGGAACCATCGTCGAGGGCGTGCAAAGAGTCGAGACGAATCGATTGAACGTTAATAACAAAGACGACAACGGGAAAGGCGATGCGGCGATTTTGAAATCATTGTTCGACGGCGAAGGCGGATTACACAGTGCTATGTGTCACGATAAGATTTTGTCAGCTGCAGATAGCGACCGGCGCGCGAAAATTGCCTTTGCAGATAGAATCGCGAGACAAGCGGCGGAGGCGGTGAAACGCTCCGGACGAGGCGAAATGAATGGGCATTCCAACACTCGCGTTCAAGGTCAGCAGCAACAACAGCAACACATCAACGCAACGACCACATCAACTACGACTATACGAACTATTGCCACCAATAATATCAACACGGGCCGTTTCGGAAGCAATAACGCTGGAAGTCGTCGCTTATTCTCTCGCATCCAACAAAGACGCGAAGAAGACGCCGCCATCATCGCCACGAATCAAAACGCCAACGCCAACCAAGATGAAGAAGCCCGCTTCGCGCAAACCCTTCTCAAAGACATCATTCAATTTCTCAAGTCTAGGGGCGGTGAAGCTCCAACCGGACTCGTCGTCGACGCCTTCGCGGATAAAGTCACCGCCGAACGTCGCGTCATCTTTCGCAACTTATTAAAGCAGTGCGCTCGATTGGAACGGAATCCGACGACGAACGATGGAAACAAAGGATTCTCCGCCTGGGTTTTAAAATCAGAGTACGATGCGTAACGTACAGTTCAAATTAGCAAGTAGCAGTATACTAGTAGTTTTTAGCATTTAATGTAAAATACGTCTAAGACGCGCGAAATATAGAAGTGAACCGCGAGAGGAGTTCGAGGAGACAGGAGAGAAGTTACAGTTGGCTTTTCAGCTCAAATCAACCTCACAACAAATTAAACATGAACGCGACTACCTCCGCACCTGCACCGCCACACTTCCTCGAAAGCTTTCTCGTCATCCTCGCTTTCTTCCATCTCTCCGAATTTCTCATCGCGTTCGCGTATAACCGTAATCTCCTCAATCGACACTCCTGGCTTTTCAGCGTCCCGTACTGTTCGGCGATGGCTTTGGGATTGTGCGAGTACTTTTTCGTGGATTACGGCGCGATGCTTGGCCAGGAAACGATTGCACGCGTGCATAAAATCGGTATCATGACGTGCCTCGTTGGCGAAACTATTCGTAAATGGGCCGAAATACACGCCAAACATAACTTCACGCACGTCATTCAAACCGAGAAAAGAGCGACGCATTCGTTGGTCACGGAAGGTCCGTATAAAATTTTTCGACATCCAGGATATTTCGGATGGTTTTTATGGGCACCAGGCACGCAGTTAGTTTTAGGGAACGTGGTGAGTTTTATGGTGTTTGTGGGCGTCAGTTGGCGGTTTTTTTATAAACGGATACCGGTGGAGGAATATTTCTTAGAGCGGATGTTTGGCGAGGAAACGTACGCGCGGTATCGCCAAAAGACAAAGACGTGGATTCCCGGAATTCCTTGATTAGTAGTAGTTTAATAGATGTGCGGGTAAAACCTTAGAATGATAAAGAGTAATAGCTAATGTCCTTTTCATCTTACCTATATGCTACGAGCGCGTGCTAAACTAAACTAATTCAATGCCGACACCGTTCCCGTCGTAGTTGTCGTTATCGCCTCCGACGTTTCCTTTTCGACACTTTGAGATTTTACACGCTTTCATCGTTCCTTGCACGTTTTCAAACGCGTCGACGCCAAAGCCGGTGCAATTGTCGATTTTGACATCTAAAGAGTCTATTTGTACACCACCTCGTAATAAGATTCCGTCGCCACCACAATTCGATATCGCGACATTTTTCAGGTGCACTTGACCGCTCTTCGGATCTTCCGACTGATTTCCAAACGCCGAAACGCCGTGGTTTTTGCATTTGTCAATCACCACGTTTTCTGCGTCAATCGAGCCGCCTTCGGTAGCTACACCGCTCCCAGTTTCCGATGTCACCGACACATTTTTTAACTTCAGACTCCCTTTTTCCTTCACAAACACCCCAAAGTTATTCGCCACGGATTTACTCGCGTGCGTAAACTTCACGTTCTCCACGCTCGCGTTTTCAGACGTAACCTCCAACACGCTTTCGTACGGCGTCGACGTTCTCCATTCCACGAAAACATCGTCGCTCAAACCAACCAATTTTACGTTATCCTTGTTCATTAGTATTCGTTCCTTATACGTGCCGCTTTTTATCTCAATCGTCGCCCCGCCTTCCTTCGCGCTCGCGTCGAGCGCTTTCGATATCGTCTCAAATTCGCCTGGATTTGGGCCCACGGTTAAGGATTTCACCCCACACGATGAATTATTTTTGTCGTCGCTCTTCTCATCACCGGGAAACCCGGGAACACCACCAACACCATCAGCAGCGGCGAAAGCAGAATTTTCGCTGTTGTTGCCGCTGCTCGAATACCACGCAATCATCGACAAAGACGACGATACAAAAAGCGATCTTCTTCTTCTTCTTCTGTCGATTGATTTCCCCCCAAAATCATCATCATCATCACCAAAGGTTTTGTCCTCCTCATCATTCGCCTCCTTTTCTTCGCAGAGAAGAGACACACTCGCTCGCCGAAAACGCCTTTTCCTCCCCCTCCTCCGTACGGAGGAGGAGATTCTTCCTCTCAAAGCGACATCGGTCGCGTTTTTAAACGCGCGCGATGATGATGATGATGATGATGATGATGATGATGACGACAACAACATATTTAGAGTCTCTCTCGCTCGCGCTTTCCCTTCTTTTTTTTCTGAGCACTTTTTTTGTGGTTGTTTTTCTCTTCTTGTTTTGAGGTCT
>Ga0209305_1001629_pt1 | contig 14126 bp, 8 predicted proteins | sample COGITO_mtgs_1103_FD_184792 | JGI IMG/M metagenome (GOLD analysis project Ga0209305, IMG submission 184792) | Pelagic marine microbial communities from North Sea - COGITO_mtgs_110321 (SPAdes) (version 2) | ecosystem: Environmental > Aquatic > Marine > Epipelagic ...
GATGATCCCTAAACCCTCTTTCTTCTCTCTGCGTTCTCTTATCAATTGCACGCCCTTTTTTGCATCATCATCATCAAAGAGAGAGAGAGAGCGACGAGAGCTATTTGTTGTCGCATAAACACGCGCGCAAACACACCCTCCTCTTCTCAAACTCCCTGGCTGCTCTCCCTTTTTCCTTCAATTTGAAGAGACAACAGAAGATTGAAAATCGATATCCGATCTTTGTGAATTGCTGAATTTTGTGTTTTTGTTAACCTCAATTGAGTTTTAGAGGCGAGCGCTTTTCTCCCTTTTGTCTTCCACCCAGAAAAAAAAAGGGCAGCAGACGTTCGATATAGTATAATTCGACGTGCCTCTCGGCGGCGCTGGGGGAACCCATCACCCTCGGTTGAGCGCGAGACACACGGACACACACACAGACACAGAGAGAGAGAGAGAGGAAGCGATTTATGGCTGCTTCGATGAGGTCCGGGAGAAGTACCACCCAAAGTTCTGCTGGCGGTGGGGGGCCTAGGAATACGACCACAGAGGACGAGGAGGAGAGAAAAAAGAAGGTGAATATCGCGGAACCGACGCCTTGGATTAAACGAAAGGTGGAATATTTTGGTCCGTTTCGATTAAACATTAAACAGTTTCTGAAACTCGCGACGCCAGACGCGCGAGCGACGGAAGATGGGATTTGGGGGTACACTCTCGTGTTGAGGACGCCTTCGACTTCGAAAGACCAACCGGCGCACGAGACCGTTTTGCGGATATACGAAGAGTCCACAGAAGTCGAAGAAGACGAAGAATGCATACACTGCGATTGCTGTAAATGTATCGGGTGGCATCATCACCCGGTGAACAAAAAACAGTGGCACTTCATCGTCCACACGGATTTTAAAACGAGAGGAAAACCAGAGTTGGCCGGGAAAAGAGTCTGTCAGTTGTGTTGCTGCGCCGTGCCGAAAGGTGAAAGAGTGTGTACGGTGTGTGGAGAAATCGATAAAGAATGTTCGATTGTCGATCATCAGACGCATTTGTTGCACGGATTACTTCACGGAAATGGGTGTGGACACTTAAAACGTATCAACGGACGAGAGGCGGGATCGATGGTGTTGAGCGGATCGCAATTGATGGGTTTGTGGGAGAATATTTGCTACACGTTGAGAGCGAGAGAGGTTTCCGTGGAGGACGTTTCGCAGAAATACGGAGTTGAGTATCGATTGTTGAACCCCGCGAGTAGTGGGAACACGTGGTACGGGACGTACGGGTACGTGTTTGGTAAAGGTAGCTTTGGAAATACGGTGACTTCGCATAAACGAGCAGGTGCTGATTTTCGAACGTTCCCGTTGAAAAACTTAAGAAGCGATTTTGTCATGACTGGAGGCGAGGACGATCCAATGGTGCACTTAATCGATAAATACGTCAATATTCTTACGCTCGAAGCAGAAAAGAAGACGGGCGACGAGGATGAGGAGCAAGAAGATGATGAACTCGAGATTCCAAAAACTTTAGGCGATTTAGTCAAAGCTTTGCTCCGATTGCAAAGAAATATTCGCAGAGAAGTAAAAGAAGGCATCAGGCCGTTCGAAACGTTAGCAACGCACGGCGTAGGCGCCGTGTTGGCCGGAATTTCAGATGTTGCCGAGAATAGACCTCAAACGAACCAAACGACTCCCCGGCGTCACTCTTCTCATCATCATCATCATCATCATCATCAACAAGAAACAAAAAATGGAGCAGGGGGCGGGGCGAGATCCAACAAGAAACGCGCTTATCCGGAAATTAAGAACGAGGAAGAGTTCATAGAAGTAGCAGTAAAAGAAGAAGAAGAAGAAGCAGAAGAAGAAGAAATTAAACGAGAGGAAACGGTGCACCACGACTCGGTCTTTGCTTCGGCGGCGAAGAAACTAAAAATGGCTGGAACCGGTCTAGCTTCTGCGTTTGCGCGAACGCTCAGATCACCAACTTCAATAGTACAGCATAACGGTCACCAAGAGCAACAGAAACAACAAATGCCTATGGTCAAGCAAGCACCTCTTCCAACCGAACCAATGGTCGAGTGGAAACGAGGTCGCTCGAGTAATCCGAATCCGGCGGCGCAGACGAGATGGACGCTCGCTCGCGTCAATGTCGCGGCGAATGCATGCGTGATGGTTTTGGCGGATAATAAAGGCTTCTGGTTAGGTAGACAAGACGTTCGAAACCTTGCGCGTCTGAAAGGTGTTGGAGATACGGGACTTTTGGATCACGTCTTAAAGACGATTGCGGATCATCCTGTCATTATGGACGGTAAAAACGGAGCGAAGGATGCAAGAGCGAAAGTGCGAAGACGGAATAACCCGATAAATTCTCAGTTAGAGTATCAGTTGGAGATGCCGAACTCGACGATATCGCCAAATTCGCCTACTTATACGGCTCCGCTCGACTTTATGAACCCATACGCGAACGCGCCAGTTGAACCAGTTGTGGTAGGGAAATCTCCATTGAATAACATTCGCGTACTGCGCAACGGAACGACGTCAAGAGGAGCGACTCGCCAACAACCAGTAAGAAATCAAAGAGAAACGCGTTCTGCAACGGCAGTGTTAGCGCCTCCGTCTTCGATGAAAGTGGAACGAAAAAGTCAACAAAAACTGCCGACGATAGCTCCGGTGACGCCACAAATTCGTTCGAATCCAAACGCGAAAGCCATCTCAGAGCTTACTGCGTACGACGTCGATAAGGATTTGAGAGCGGTTTATCGAGACTGTCTGGAAAGCTACAAACCAGCACGAGTTCAGATCGGGAATAAGATTAGAGTTACGTGTAAAGGTGCACATCTCACAAATGCAGCTCGAGTATTGTTGGATACGAAACAATTTGTCAAAACATACATAGATATCGACGACTTGTTGCACTTGAGCGTGCCTGCGAATGTCAAAAATCTTAAACCGACTCGCGTACTCGTTACTGCGATCATCGATAGATCAAATTCAGGACCAAAAGTCTCTGGTTTAGGTGGTGCAATTATGGGTAAGAATCGGCGGAAGCTTGGCGTCGAGTCTAAGCCACCGCCAGAGATTGTTCTGCTTCCGGTTCCGTGCACGTTGGGCGAGTTGAAAAAAGAAGCGACGAAAGCGTTTGCGGATTTATACGTTATCCTCTCAAAATTCAAAGTCACCGCGATTAAAGGGTACGAAAACCTTCCAGACTCGACGAGATTGAACAAGAATTCGTTGCAGTACGCGCACGCCGAAGTTATGGGTGAAGGCGCGGACTTAGAGAGCGAATACCGTTACCAAGGCGGACTCGATCAGTGGGTCGTGAACTGCCATTGTGGAACGAACGACGACGATGGGGAGCGAATGATTGCGTGCGACCGGTGCGAGATTTGGATGCACACGAGATGCGTGGGCATTGAAGATGAAGCGAAGACGCCGAAACGATTCACGTGTCACGAATGCGAAGGGATTTCGATCGAAGACTTTTTAGAAGCGAGGAAGCCAAAAGTCAAAGCTGGACGACCGGCGCCAAAAGCTAGAGGATAGTTGTATAATTTCGAAACACAAAAAATGTAATTTGTATTCTTTCTTAAAACGCTCGCTTTACTAATTGATTTCACTCTCATTCTTTCTCTTTTATAGATGTTAATTACTCGTTCCAGCGACCCTTTTGCTGCTCTTCCGTCGGCCCTTGTTGCGCCTTTGCGAAACTTGTCGGCAACATCGCAAACTTTTGCATCTTTGGTACGTACGCTCTTTGCGTGAAGTTGTCGTATCCGTTCGCCTCGATGGCATCTAAAATATCTCTGTATACGTCCAGCGCGGACCATACCGGCCATCTCGCGTCTTTATTCAAACAGTTTACGCCGGCTTCCGCGGAAGCAAAGCACTCTCGCGCCCTCGCGATTTGAAACTTCATAAACTTCACCCAGCGTTCGTCCACTTTCCCGTTTTGTACCAATCCCGTCAACACTTCACCTTCGGTGATGCCAAACTTAGCCAAATCTTCCAAGGGAACGTAAATGCGATTACGCTCTCTCGCATCTTCTCCAACATCTCTGAGAATGTTCGTCAACTGGTTCGCTAATCCCAACGATAACGCCGCTTTATACACCGACTGTAAGTCGCCTTTATAGTTTTCATCCACGCCCATAATCGGCATGGACATCAAGCCAACAGTACCAGCCACGCGATAGCAATACTCGTACAACTCATCGAACGTTTCGTACCGTGGTTTTACCAAATCCATTCTCATACCATCAACCATATCTCGAAACGGTTGGATATCAACCGGAAACTTACTCACGGTATCCGCCAACGTCGCATCGATAACGTCCATCGGTTTCCCGGCAAAAATATTCTCCAAGCGCTCCTCCCATCTATCCAAAGCCTCTGGCGTAATGTGCGACGCGTTCGGCCCGTCTACTAACTCGTCCGTACGTCTGCACCAGACGTAAATCGCCCAAATTGCCCGTTGTTTCTCCGGCGTCATCAATTTTGTTCCTAGATAAAACGTCTTCGCGTACTCTGCGGTGACTTCTCGGCAACGCTCAAACGCTGGATCTAATATAGACGGCACGACGTTCACTTTCGGAGCCAACTGGCCGCTCTCCTGTCTTTTCACGCACGCTTCTAAGGCGAATAGTTCAACCTCTTTCCCATTCGATCGAACGACATCTTCCGGTCGTCTTTGGAACGTTTGTTCTTGTTGCGATGGCTCAGCCACGGCGTCGCGCGTCGTTGAAGCCTTCCCTCCTCTGCCTCGCGATCTCGGAAATGGCATCGCGATTGTCTTTCTCGACGATGAAGAAGTACTCGCTTGAGTAAAATTGACCGTCGACGACGTTCGCGTCATCCCTTGTTGAAGACAAACGCCGTGCATTTTTGTTTTCTATCTAAGCGTACGCCTAAGTGTGACTCGTTAAAGCGTTGCTTTAAAAGTGGTATAATCAATCCGAACGGAAAGATGAAGCGCGCGCTTAAACAACAACGATCAAAAGTGTGTACGAATCGATATCGAAGACGTGTATTTGCGACAAATATATTCTCTGCGATGCAAATGTGTGCTCGACAATCGATGAATCAGATCGCGACGAGTAAGTAGTGCACACGTTCCCGTTAGCGCGTGGAAAAATTTTTTGTGGAGTAAAAGCGGCCGTCTCGAGGCGTAAAAAGAAGATAAAGCTCAGCAGTTAGCGGTTAGAAATCGCTTCTCGCTTCGCTTCGCCTCGAGAAAAAAAAACAAAAAACTGGTGTGTGGATAAACAACAATAATAACAAAGGGAGGAGGAAGATGATAATAATAATAATAATTTAAATAATACATGTTTATGCGGCTGCTATATTCGTCGATACGTTTTGAGGAGCGTGTTTTCACTCTCCAATACTTCTCGTCCTTGGCGTGCGACTTAAAGCTCTTTTGTCACGGTCAGGATGGCATTTTTACGCCGACGGTTCGTTTCGGTCGGTGACTAAAATCAAGTGATAGCCAAATTGCGTCTTCACCGGACCTTGCAATTCCATCAAAGGCGCTTCAAACACCACCGTATCGAATTCTTTAACCATTTGACCGGGCTTAAACTCCCCGAGATCCCCGCCTTTAGATTTTGAAGGGCACGTGGAGTACGCGGACGCCTCTTTCGCGAACCGGTCCAGTAACGTGCTTTGAGGCCCTTCCAACAAACGCTCTTTCAACGAGACCGCTAAGGACTCATCCGCGACTAAAATATGCGAGGCAGAGGCTCTGGGTCCGGGTAATACGAACGAGCCAAAAGATTTGAAGAGGGAGACGCCGATAGCTGCCACAGTCAGTCCAATAACAGAATACGTCGCCAACGCGCTCGCCGCTTCGGCAACTTCAGCGATCATTTCTGTGTTACTACTCTGCGCAGTTGCCGCGTGCGCGTCCAAGCACGTGATGAACGACGCCGCTAATGAACCGATTTTCACACCGGCATTTTTCAACGACGAGGAGGAGAACGAGGAGGAAGTTGACGTTGATGATGAGGCTGGTGCGTACTCAACTTCTACAGATGATTCTTTCGCGAATGCAAAGACGGGGCCAACTCGTCGTCTCCACGCGTGGTTGTTCGTATTCTTCTTCGCCTTAAAGATGCTACTGATGATCTTCTTTCGCTGCTTTTGCGCGCTCGTCGTCGTCGTTTGGGTGTGCGAGGAGAGTAATACTAAACCAGATGAAGTTGACATATTCTTCGTAGCAGTAGAGAGAAGAGAGATATGAATAAAAATGAGGGGAAGAAGATACGGAGGAGACAGAGGAGAGAAAGAGGAGAAAAAGAGGAGAAAAAAATAAACGGACGAAGAGTGATTAAAGTAAGTATTATATTTTATTCGCATCATTGTTTTAAGTCATCGTTGTCGTGGCGAGAAGGACGAGGACGGAAACGACGCAGGAGACGAGCACTCGGCGCGTCGAAGAAGAACTCGCAGACGACGACGGCGACGAGAGTTTTTCCTCCTCTTCTTTTCCTCCTTCTTCTGAAGAAGGAGGTCCGTTTGTTTTCGCAACAACTGAAGCGTCGTCTTGTTGGTCGTCACCACCACCGTCGTCGGGCGAGGAGGAAGATGAAGGCGATAACGAAGGCATCGTTTCGTTTCGTAACCATTCCGTGGGTAATCCTGGAAATGGAGGCGGGAACGTGACGTTATTCAGAATGTCTGTGGCCAAGTTGCCGGAGGTAAAATCGCAGCTTTGAAGCGCAATGAAAGCGAGCAGTGTTGCTCCGTTTTCTAACAATTGTGGAAGATTTTCCAATAAACATCGCTCGATGGGCAGCGCGTTGATTTCCTCGACGGAGTAGCCGCCGTCGACTATTTTCTGTACGATGGTTAACGGGCAACTGGTGCAGAGATTTCGGTCGTTCGGATCGCTGCAAGTTTCGTTGATGCCTGTGAAATCGAGGCGCTCGATATCGAGCGGGCACGCCTGTAGCAACGTTTGCGCCTTCGCTCCTCTCGTGAAAGATGCGATGGAGAAATAGAAGAAGAAGCCAAGTTGCAATAATAGTCGCATTGTAATTGTATGTATTCTAGCGTGAACGAAATGGTGTGTACTGTACGCTTTACTCTCTACTCTCTCCTTCCCTTTTTTATTTTTTGATCTCTCGTATTCTCGAACCCAAATCCAGCCTCGAAACGCTCATTGAAATCGGCGATACATGAATATCGCAGAAGCCATGTAGACTCCAATTACGATGCACAAAGCGACCAAATCTCTTCCAATATTTGCTGGATCTACTCCTACGACGTTTAGATATGTTTGCCCGCTCACAGTCACGGCGACGTCTGTCCCATCGAAGTCGGCATCGAACACGTATTTCCCGTCGTTCATTTCGCTTGCTAGCATTCCGCCCCACGCGTAGAAAAAAGCTGAAAACCAACGAATCCATCTACAAAATCCTGGCAAGGTGGGAATATTTATGAGGAACCCGCCGAAAAGACTTGAAAGCAGAATGCAAACTATTCCAACCAGCGTTGCGATCGCCGTGGATGCGCAGAGCGTCTGGATAAAACTCATTAATGCCGTAGATGTCGCTGAAAATAACAACGCGAAACTCAAAAAGACAAAGAAGGCGCCAGGATCCACGCGTAAGCCCATCAGCCAGTAGTAACTTATTGAAGTTAGAACGACCGACGTCCAACGCAAAACGACTATCTCAACGATCATCTTTGAAAGATAGTACGTTTCGGCTCTGTAGTACCCCGCTCTTTTCTCTCGCAGGAAGACGTTTCTCGACGAGAGAAAGGCATCGCAACACGATACGCTCGAAAGAGCGAAAAAAAAGAGGACGAAAAATATGCTGCCCATCCGATTTTGGAAGCCGCGAAGATTCTTTTGCACGTCCAAATAGAGCAAGCCGATGAGAATTCCAACCAAAATAGCGGTGACCGAGTCCGTAATGAAGCGAGAGATGTTCCGTTTCACCTCTAAAAACTCTCGCCAACAGAGGACGGATAGCTCCGTCACGAACGAGCGCTCGCTTTTTTCGTAAAAGTCGTGCGAGGATTGATTATCAACGACAAAAAGAGTTTCGTTGGTTTCCGATGAGCTGCTGTCTTGTTCTGTGTCTCCTTTTCCTTGAAATTCTGTTGTTTTGAGAAGAAGTTGTTTGGACATTCTTTCGTCGCTCGCTATTTCCAACAACCACTCCGGTAACGAAAAAGTTTTTGGACACGGCATTTGTAAGGACTCTAATAAATCGAGAGAAACAGAGCCAAAATGTAAACGATCACCAGTCGAAGAAAGTAACAAAACAGTATCAATTTGTTCGCAAAGAGATCTCGCCGATGGTGCGTGGATAGTACATAATACGGCACGTCCACGAGAAGCGATACTTTTTAGCAGTTCCAATATCGTATCTGCAGTTTTCGAATCGAGGCCAGACGTCGGCTCATCTAGGATGAGTAAGTCGCTATCAATAACCATCTCCATCGCGATGGATAGCCTTTTTCGCTGACCGCCGCTTAAATCAGATACACGAGTATTTCGCACGTCGACAAGGCAGAGTTCGTCAAGAAGTGCGTTTACTTTATTCTCCTTCGTTTGTTTTGAAACATACCACGGAAGGCGCAAAGAAGCTGCGTATAAAATTGATTCGCTCGTCGTCAAGAATTTGAGCAGGTAATCGGAATGTTGCGGCACGTAGCCAATTCTATTTTTACCGGCAAAGTGAGCGTTTCCAGAGAGATTAATTTTGTTCAAATCGATGTCGACGTGGAAACCCGAGGCAGAAATTAAAGATTTCACCAAAGTGGTCTTTCCAGATCCAGAAGGTCCCATAACTGCACACACAGATCCCTCACAAACTATCCCGGATATACCACTTATTATGGTTCGTCGGGCGGCAGATATTTTTGCTCCTCCTCCTCCTCCACCACCACCTCCGTTGGTTTTGAATTGACAAGTAATGTTTCGAAACGATAGAATTTCGCGAACTGGTCGCGCAGCAACTGGCACGTTTCTCTCTGCATCGTGATTTCTTTGCACATACAGGGCGTTGAGCTTCTGTCTTTTCTTGTCTCGATGTAGCGCGAACAGAATAATTCCAGCAAAGCAAACGACAATAACGGCCATTGATACAGACAGGCCGACGATATCAACACCCTTTTTCTTCTTCTTTTCTGCCGCATCTACCGCGTCTCCTTTCTCAACGACGGGCGCAAAGGCACTTTGAACCGCCCTTCCAATATCTCCCTCTTCTTCGGGAAAAGTAACGTTCTCGTACATGGAGGCGTCTCGCGGGCAGGCTGAAACTTTCAAAAACGAATCGATCGTCGCTCCGTTTGCCAACAACGTCGACAGATTCTCCGTCGCGCACGTATCTAATGGCAACGCGTTCAATTCTTCCCTCGTGTACCCCGCGTCTACGATCGCTTGACCGAGAAACGCGATGCATTTCGCGCACAACTCTGCGATGGAAGTTTAAACATGTAAGAAAAGAGATATAAAAAAAGTACCCGGATCGTCGGCGTTACAAGCGTTTCCTAACCCGCTCAGATCGATTTTCGCAATGTCCAGAGGACATTTTCCCTCCTCTTCTTGCGCGTTTGAACACGATGGAAGAAGAAGGAAAGAAACGAGGAGGAGGAATAAGTAGAAGAGGAAGAGAAGACGATGCGACTGTCGTCGTCTCAACGTCATCGGTCGCGTGTTTTTGTTTGAAGAAAAGGTCTGTTTTTTTTTTCTCTTTTTTTCTTTCGCGTATTTTGTGGTGGTCTCTCTTGATCTCGAGTGCTCGAAAAAGAGCAGATCAATTTCTTCTTCAAAATTAATCGCGTGCGCGTGCATTGGACACACACACACAAACACAAACACACACACATCTCTCGCGCTCTTTTCGGTAAAAGAATTCATTCATTCGCATCTTCGAGAAACGTGAGAAGAATAATGACCACCAACGAAAAGGAGACGTGGACGACGGCGGGTTAGCTGAAGCTGCAGCAGCCGCCGCACCGACGAATCAACAAAATCGAGAAGACGATTCCCAACAACCAAATTCGAACGAAGACCACGGCGGCAGACAAGAAGAAAAGAAAGGTCCGCCGGATATTTCCAATTTGCACTCGGTGAAAATCGATAACTTATCGTTTGATCTGACCCAAGAGGAAATTACGGACATGTTTGCGTCGTACGGCGAGATTGGAGATGTGTATGTGCCCAGAAACCATCACACCCAACGAATGCGTGGGTTTGCTTTTGTTCGATATGTGGAAAAACAATCCGCGGACGCGGCTATTGACGCGATGCACGAGAAAGAGATTGCAGGAAGAATTATTCGCGTTGGGATGGCAGAAGAGAAGAAACCAGATACGAGAGGGCCGTATCACTCCAGAGATAGGGGAGGATACCATCGCGGCGGCGGCGACCGAGGAGGTGGATATAGAAGAGACGACTATAATCGAGGAGGCGGGTATAGGAGAGACGACTATAATCGAGGAGGAGGAGGAGGAGGAGACCGGTATCATGATCGAAGGAACGACAGTGGCCACGACAGACGAGATGGAGGATATTCTCGCGGAGGAGGGAGAGATTACGATGACCGCCGAGGCGGGTATGGGGGCCGGTATGAAGACCGACGAGCTGGAGCGGGTTACGACGATAGACGAGCTGGAGCAGGTCATGACGATCGAAGAAGATACGACGATAAAAGAGGCTACGATGATAAAAGACGCTATGATGATAGAAGAGGCTACGACGATAGAAGAAGTTCCTACCCCGAAGATAGAAGGGGAGGAGACGGCGGGAACAGATACGAAGACCGACGAGCTCCTCAGTAAAAAAAAAGAGAGAACTCGGTATCCAACTTGAAAATTCAACACAAATCTACTATTAATACTACTTTTATTACACACGGCTACATGTAATTCATCTTGCTATTTTCGCTCATACTATTACTATTTTCCAAACTTTTTCATCAAATCTTGGATGGAGGCTTCCTCTTTCTGTGGCACCGTGGGAGGCGCGTTTGTTGTAATATTTGTTCCGGAAGGAAAAGCGCTTTGCTTCTTCTTCTTTTTTTTGTTACTCATTGTCGGTCTCGGGACGTTAACAGCTCCCGCGCTCATCTCACTTCCGACATTGGCTTTCTTCGTAACTTTAACGCCATGACTTGGGGCAACCATGCGCGTCGGACCGGCTTGGATTGTCAACATGCCGTCTTCGTCTTCGACCACTTTGCCTTTAAAGTTGTTTTTCAAAATTTGGACTGAGTCTCCTATTTGAGCGAGTTTACTTGGCTCGTTATCCCAGACGTCGTAATCTTCACCAGAAACTCTTCTGCTGCCATCGCTCGAAGAAGCATTACTTTTGCCGTTTCCTAGGAGAGCGTCGAATTCTCGAGCGGCTCTCGAAGGCGAAGTGGGCTTCTTTTTCACTCCAGCGAAAGTTTGAGTAGAGCTCGTCTTCACCGACGAAGTAGAAGATGACGACTTCTCCAGCTCGTTCAATTTAGCTTCCGCGACAATAAATCCTGCAGCGACCGTTACGATTTCGCCAGAAACTTTCGTCACCTTCCCGGCTAAACCGCTCGCTTTCAAAATGACTTGGTCTCCAACCGCGGGCATTTCAGTACACTCTTGATGAGTTTTTTCTGCGCCTGCTTCTCCATTCGTGGCGGCTGCTTTGCGCTCTTTAGCTAAACGAATTTCACGCTCTCGATCTGATTCTCCGGCGGCACTTTTCGCAATCATCGACTTTTTCGTATTCGCCGAAAGTTCTTGTCGTTTCAATCGCTCTTCGCCTTGGATGCGAATTTTAGCCTCCCTCGAGATTCTTACGATGGTTGTCGCCTGCTTCATCGCTACGTCCTCCTTCACTCGTAAGACCTTTTGCTCAGCGTTTCGTGCTTGCGGGATGCGCTTTTCTACATCTTTCAGCATTTGCATAGCTTTTGCAACGGCTTTATCTGCATCTTTTCGCGCGCCTTCGAGTTCTGCGATGACATCGTCCAGCGTTGCGAAACTTTGTCCCATGACCTCCTTCGCCGAGTTGATGACATCTTCGTCTAACTTGTTTCTCTGCGCAATCTGTAAAGCTCTTGAACGACCAGGAACAGACCATAAGAGCCTATACGTTGGACGTAATTCAGCTTCATCGAATTCTACCGCGGCATTCTCAAAAGCACCGGAATCTTTGTGTTCGTACTTCAACGCTTTCAAACTGCCTTGATGGGTAGTCGCAAACGCCAATGAAACGCCGAGTCGACGAGGAAGTAATCCCGCCAAAGCTTTTAAGAACGCGCGAGCTATCGCAGCACCTTCTAAAGGCGATGTGCCTGTCCCGACCTCGTCGATCAAAACTAAAGATTGAGGGGTAGCACGCTTCAAAATAGCTTTCTGCGTCGTCAAGCGCGCTGAGAATGTACTCAAATTCGTGAGTAAATCTTGGTCGTCTCCAATGTCGCATAAAACGTAGTCAAACCAAGGCAAGTGCGCTCTTTCCGCGGGTACAAACATACCAGCTCTTGCCATTAATGCACTCAATCCGAGAGCTTTCATCGCCGCCGTTTTACCACCCGTATTCGGACCAGTAATGACGACGCATTTTGTTCTCGCCTCCACGAAAACGTCCACCGGCACCGGTCCTTTCACCCTGAAAGGATTCGAGTCGCTTGAGTTTTCGTTTTTGCCGTCGTAAAGCCAATCAAAGTTGTCGTCGAAATCGAATTCATCTTGAGAATTCAATTCGTTCTGGAGTTTCTTACTCTTTTTTTTCTTCGATTCTCTCGTGGCGATTTTAAATCTTGGTTGCAAACTCGCATCGTCTTCTTCTTTCCTTCTTTCCCTTTCAGCTGCCTCGCGACGTTTATCTTTCGCAGCTTTCACCGCTTGCGACGCCAGCACTGGCTGACGGAGTCCGGGAAGGTAGACTTTTGATTTCGCAATTTCGAGTTCGGCTTGAACGAATGCATTCTTCGTGCTTAAAATTTCTTCTTCGTCGTCGTCCTCACCCTCCTCACCTTCTCCGTCGTTCATTTCATTCCTCGCCGTTTCCTCTCTCAATATTTCCTCGATGGCGTCTTCTAAATCAGATTCTCTTGCAAACGTCGGACGCACCGAATTCAACGCTTGTCCATGACGACATCGCGCCGCAATAACGTCTAAATCAATCGTCAATTCCAAACACCGTAAAATCTCCTCGGCGACTTCCATGATGACTCTCGATAATTCTCTTTTAATACCATCAATCGCTGACTCCTCGTCGTCCTTTGCTTTTGCCAATTCTGTGTTCAAATTAACCACTGATGGAGGTTCAATCAGAGTTAATCCACTTTGCGTGCCTAAAACGAGCGCATTCTTGGGAGCACTCTCTGGCGAAACCGCTAAACACATGCGTCCTCGAAACGAAACCGCACTCCCCGGCATCCTTGATAACAACTCTTTCAACTGCGTTTCTTTACCGGACAGATGCGCTCGCGCCCTGCGTAATTCGGGACTCGCGTTATCTTTGAACGATCCAGTGTCATCAACTTTTGATTTAATGATATCCGCCACCTCAGAAAATGTTTCCATTTGTACCGCAATATTTCTCAGCGGCATCATTGCTCTCGGTACCTCAATCTCGCCCGTCTCGTCGTCTTCGTGGGAGACATTTTCGATGGAAAGTTTCAATCGCCGCGCGTTTTCTAAAAAGTTTGCCACTGCCATCAATTCATCTCCACCCAATGGTGCTCCTTGCGACGCTTTGTGCACGCTTCTCCTCGTCTCGATTGTGAGCATCCCGCCAAAATCCAACGAAACGCCCGCGACGGATTCCATGTACATCGCTGATTCTGTTTCATCCAGAAGCAACTCCGACATTTCCTGCGAATACACTTCCGAAATCAAACTCTCGCCTTCACTTGACGACAATCGCGCTTTCCCTAAAGCCGTGGAAGTAAACTCGCTGACGAACGATAAGAGTTCGAACCATCCAACTCGGTCTAAAGAATCATACTCCAAGTCTTCTTCTATCGTTTCGATTTCCTCTCGGGTCGGGCCCCAACCTCTTTCGTTGCCCGCGCTGTCCACCGTAACAGCGTTCGCCACGGTATCCTCTGATGATGATGACGATGATGATAATAGTTTTGATAAACGCGTTCTTATTTTCGTTTTTCCTCTTCTTCTTCTTCTTCTTTCTCTTTGCGCGGCAGTGATTGATGA
>Ga0209305_1001634_pt1 | contig 14090 bp, 9 predicted proteins | sample COGITO_mtgs_1103_FD_184792 | JGI IMG/M metagenome (GOLD analysis project Ga0209305, IMG submission 184792) | Pelagic marine microbial communities from North Sea - COGITO_mtgs_110321 (SPAdes) (version 2) | ecosystem: Environmental > Aquatic > Marine > Epipelagic ...
GGCCTTGGCGATATGATGGCCCAGAATGCTGGCAGCATTGAAAAAGCAGCCCAAGAAGTTGGTGATCTTTACAACAACCCCGTGATTGCTTTGCAAAAAATGGAAGAGGGTTTTGATAAGCTCATGAACGCTGTGAAAATTGCCAATGACACCATGAGCACCAGCACCGCAAAAGCACGTGAAACCAGCGATCGCTTAGCCGACATGACTGCCCAACTCTCCCCTGTTGCTGATGGCATGCGCGATGCTCGCTCATCGTCAAATGACATTAAAGATGTTCAAGACATGGGAACCGATTCAACGCCTAAACTTGATGATGCGTCTACGCCTAAGATTGGGGGTAATGATGCAAAATAACTTAGCAGAACAATTTCAAGCCGTTCGCGGGCTCTCTCCTATTCAAAGTGAAAGAGACTGTAAGCAGGATATTCGTCACGTTAAAAAAGGCGGTTATTTAGAGATTAAAAGTGATACTTATTTAGTCACTCAAGTCTTCCGCTACCTTGAAGTTAAGTGGAATTCTTTTAAAAAGAAAAAGAACGAATACTGGGTCACCGAACTTCAACTTCTTAATGTCATTACTGGCGAGAAAACATTCATCGAATGGGAATTTGATGATGAGCTTGAAGTTAGCCAAACAGTAACAGACGTTCAACTGAGAGAGCTTTCAGAAAACGGCAAGCCTATCTCGCGTAAAACCCTCGACGATATCGCGGAAGAAGAGTATGGCATCCTTAAATATAACGGTATGAATTACCATTATGTCGAAGACGATACCTGGGCTGCTCTTTTTTACCGCAACGAAAGTGATACGCCACTGCAAGTTCGTATGTACGAATTCAAAGGGGATGACGGTTCTTATTTAACGCTCGAACTTTGGGAAGATGAAGATTCTAAACCTGAGCGCGAAGCATTTATCAGTAAAGAACTTGCTGCAGTTTCAATTAAGGTTTTGCAAACAGAACTGATAATCTCTAGCAATAATGAGGATAATAATGAAAGCCTCTAGAATTATTATATTGCTGGTAATCGGCCTTGCTATATATATGGGTTATAAAGCCATATATAGCCTGCCCAACGAATACGTGAAGCAAGCAAACGATTTTCAACGTTCTTATAAACAACAAATGCTAGGACTAAGCCGTTTTGAAAGCGACTTTAAAATTCTACCTCTTAATAACCAGTGGGAATTTTTGCAGCCCTATGCAACTCGTGAGAAATGGGCAGAGACATTAGATTCAGCAAGAACTGAGTTTAATGCGGCTGAGAAAATCAGTAACGACGTCATTCAGCCCATTGTTGATAGAAACCATGAAGATGATATTAGTAAGCTAGTTAAAGCCTTATCTGCAGCTAATAAGTTAATCGATAAGTCAGCCGAACTATCAATTTATCCATCGACTCGAGTCCGCTTAATTTTAGATGCTCGTAAAAATAAAGCTTCTTATTTTGAAGAGGCACAAAAACTTTTACCAAAAGCAGAAAAACTCGCATCTAACTTTTATAAAGCGGCCAAAAAATCAAAAGATACTCATGCGAATAAGGCAGAAGATATCGAAGGTAAAATAGCGCAAGCACAAAATCTGCTATCAACCCTGATTGATCAAAAATCTATCCTTATCAAAGAACATGCTTCCGCTGACACCGACTTTGCATTGTATGGTGATACGTACAAAGCATTGATGGCGCAATACCAGCAACTTAATCAGTACATCAATGAAAACAATAAACTACTGCAACAACTCGATCGATCTTATGTGAAAATTCTTTCTGACCAACGGATAGATTATTACGTTATTGTTGGGCGAGCGACTTGGTGCGAAGGTGACTATTGCAACGATGGTAATAGCTATCGATTCCCAAAGTCAAAAGTTGATCAAAATACTTTCGAATATTTTGAGTCTCTGACGGTTTCTACTATTGCAGATAAGGGCTGGGGAAGCTTAAGCGTTAATATTCCCCAGGCTCGCTGGGACGCACTTAATATATCACCTCGACTAAGATGGCCAAGCAATCACGACTACGCTGAATTTTGGGTCGATAACACCGTTGCACATACATTCCATAAATACACTATTATCGATAATGAAACGGTGACAGAACAAGATTGGAAAAATGTCAGCAATGATCTTTTCTGGAAAAATCAAGCGGACCTAGGCATGGCAATCGCCTCGAAGCCATTAGGTTTTTATGAGTCTGAAGTGATGACCTCCGCAGAGCCTGTTGGCATGTCGATGATTGCTAAACCCACGACCGTAGATGGGGTTTCCACGGGATCTAATCAGTACGGTGAATGGCGACAGTCAAACGGTAATTCTTTTTGGCATTACTATGGTATGTACAGCATGTTCAACGCCTTCATGCCATCTAACAGATATTCCCACAATCAATGGAATGGGTATAACTCAGCTGGCAGAAGCGCCCCTTATTACGGACGTAATAATGAATATGGCACCTATGGCTCTAGCACCTATTCAAATTCAAAATATAAAAACAGCTCGTACTCCAGAAGAAATCCTAACGTCGTTAAAGGCGTAAGATCAGGCAATATTTCTAGAGTAAGCAACTCCGTCCGTGGTGCTGGTCCTTCCGGTCGTGGTAAAGGCCCTTCTGGCGGCGGCAAGTAAGCTAAAAATAATTTAAAGGTAATATTATGAACATCGAACAATACGGAATTTATATCTTATACGCATTTGTCTATATGGCATTTATGCTTTCTTTAAAGTACGCCTTAAATTTCATGTCGGCTAAACACTACAATGCTGATGAAGAACTTGCAGGCGGCAATCTTGCAGCGGGCTTACGCAGAACAGGAGCACAACTGGGCTTGGCGATTGCTTTTATGGGGTTACTTTCAGGCCCAAGCAACACATCTATTGTGCAAGACTTTATAACTACCGGTATTTATGGCGCTCTTGCCGTCTGTTTTATGCTGAGTTCACTGGTCTTTACTGATCGTTTGGTTATTCCAGGGGTCAATAATACCCAAGCGATTAAAGGCAATAACATCGCCGTTGGCATCGTAGAATTTGGCATGTTGGTCGGTACCGGTATTATTGCTCATTCGAGCATTGTCGGCGAAGGTGGCGGTATGGTCTCTAGCTTATGTTATTTCTTAGCAGGCCAAATAACCCTCGTTGCTCTCGTGTTATTTTATGAGAAAATCATCTCACGAAACTTCAACATTATTGAAAGTATTGGCGATGGAAATATAGCTTCTGGGATTTATATTGGTGGTAAATTAATTGCCTATGCTCTGATATTAAAATCAGCCATTGCGGGAAATGCTACTGATGCAACATTGTCTTATATGATGTCAGAATATTTACTCCTAGCCGTAACGGGAATGATTTTCCTATATGTGTTCGAGTACTTTATCGATTTATTAATTATCACATCATCCACCGTGAAAGAAATCCTAACGGAAGACCGTATGGTTCCAGCTTTACAATTATCCGTTGCAAAGATCGGCATGGCTCTGATTCTTAGCAACGCGATATTGTAGAGTTCTATTTATAATGCAAAGAAAAATGCCAAGATTTTTACCAATTCTGCTTGCGTTCTGTATGTTTACCACAGGCGCAAGTGGACTTGTTAATGAGTATGTTCTTGCCACGATAACCACCTATATTCTCGGAAATTCAATAGAACAATTTTCGATGGTGATCGCAAGCATGATGCTAATGATGGGGGTTTCTGGCTTTGTTCAAAGCAAGATGTCTGATGACAACCTTCTGCAAAAATTCATTGCGGTAGAAGTTATCATGGCCTTATTGGGGGGCTTTGCCCCTCTCGCTATTTATGCTGCTTATGGCTATTTAGAAAATAGTTTTCAAATCGTCCACTATTTCTTTGTATTGTCTGTTGGTTTTTTGATTGGCTTTGAAATTCCTTTGGTTATGAGAATAATCGACCAACATAAAATCAAACTAAAAACTAATTTAACCCTTGTCTATGCCATGGATTATGTTGGCGCATTTGTCGGTGCTGTTATCTGGGTAGAGTACTTGCTTAAAAACTACCCTTTAACTGAAATCAGTTTCATCGTAGCGGGTTTCAATTTTATAGTAGCCTCCATAACTATTATCTACTTTTTAAAACAAAAGTTAATTTTAAAGCCCACTGCGTATGTCATCCTGCTTGCGGTCACATCAACGTTATTGATACTAGGATTCGCCAGTAATAGAGACATCAGCAGTCTTTTAGAGCAGCGTTTCTATGAAGATCCTATTGTTCATAAAGAGACGACTAAATATCAGCATCTAGTGATTACTCATAACTCAACTTCTGGTGATACTCGGCTCTATATTAATGGCAATACTCAATTTTCATCACTTGATGAAGAGAGATACCACGACTTTCTGGTTCATCCGCTAATGGCAGCAACAGCATCCAGAGATAACCTTCTTATTTTAGGAGGCGGTGATGGCTTAGCACTGCGTGAAGTTAACAAATACTCTGATGTTCGCAATATCACTCTCGTAGATTTAGATCCTGACATGGTAAAGATTGCGTCCACGAATAAAATGTTAACCGAGTTAAATAACAATGCTTTCAAAAACTCCAACATCGCTACCCTGCCCTATCAAGTCATCGACTCAGGAGGCAAACAGGGTGTTTATTTATCAGAAGATGGCTCAGAAGAAAAATCTAAATGGGTTGCTTCCGTAACGGTTTATAATATTGACGCGGATTTATTCTTAAGAAATAAACCCAAGCAAAAATGGGATGCCGTCATCATTGATCTGCCCGACCCTTCGGGCATTGAAATAAGCAAGTTATACAGCAAGCAGTTTTATCAGAATCTAAAACGATACCTAACTGCAGATGCTTATATTTCAATTCAATCAACCTCCCCATACCATGCTAAAGATGCTTATCTCGCCATTGGTAATACCTTAAGATCCGCAGGATTCAATGTATTGCCTTATCGCCAGAACATTCCATCTTTTGGTGATTGGGGTTACTACTTGGCATGGACAGCGCCAGAGAAAGCAATTGATTTAAAACATCGCCTATCTCAACTTGAGAGATTTCCAGTGAATACAAATTTCATTACCCCAGAATTATTAGCGTCATCATTTGCCTTCGGCAAAGGCGAACTGCACACAAATAATCCCTGCATTAATACATTAATGGAACCTTGCTTATTAACGGCATATACCGATAGGAGCTGGCAGGTAGAATGATTTTTTCAATGCTAAGTAAAACTTACAGAAAAGCATTACTTAAACTGTATGACCATGCGTGGACAACTCTGTTAATCACTATTGCATTCACGTATTTGGTCGGATTTTTAGGCATGCTGGCGTTTAACGAAGCCGTCATTATCGATAATTACTCTTGGTGGTTTGTCGTTACGATTACGACGGTAGGCTATGGCGACTTCGCTCCCAGTTCTACCGGCGGTAGAGTTATTGCTGGATTTATTATGGCATCAGGCATTGGCGCTGTTGCAGTTATTATAGGCAAACTGTCTGAGCTGATTATCAGCGTAGCAAACAAAAAAAATAAAGGATTAGCAACAATGAGCACCGAAAGTCACACCTTATTAATGGGCTACAGACAAGGCAGTACAGAAAAGGTTATTACTGAATTACTTGAGAACAATCCAGATGAACAAATCATTCTTTGCTCAGAAGAACAAGATACAAATCCTTTAAGTAATTCAGAAATTGTTTTTATTCGCGGCGAACTAGCATCAGAAGACGTTTTAATTCGGTCAAGTGCTCACAAAGCTAGAAACATTATTATCCATGGCCGTGATGATAATCAAACATTCATTACCGCCTTTGCATTTCGTGATATCAATCATTCAGCCCACATGGTTTGCTATTTAAACAATGAAGATCACTACAACAAAATCATTAAGCTACCCGCTGATGACATCTCTTTAAATCAGGTTATATTACCTGTTAATGTTTATCTTATGGCGCAAGAGCTTCAAGATAGAGAATCCAGCACCGTTATCCAGCAATTGATTTCCAACTTAAATGGCGAAAACCTGTATCGATTTGATATTGATACATCCAGTAATTTCTCGAGTGATTTTGAGCATGTGTTTTTTAACATGAAGCTCAAATACGACGCCATGGCGTTAGCAATAAAAGAAGATAAGGTTGTGGTTAATCCCTCCCTTACAACACCAATACGACCAGGTATGGCGATATTTTACACCGCTCCCCGTCGGATCAACAATATCTGTTTAGAAACCCTCGGCGCTGAACATGAGTAAGATTAAAAACGACTCTGCTGCTGATTCTTTAATGATGAGAGACGGTAAATCATTTGCAGGCCTGCATATTATTGTTGATCTGTATGATGCAGAATACTTAGATAATATTGAACGAGTCGAGGCAGCCATGCGTGAATGCATTGAAAAATGTGGTGCGCATTTGCTTCATATTTACCTGCATCATTTTACGCCAAATGACGGAGTCACCGGGGTTGCTGTTCTTTCTGAATCACATATTAGTGTTCATACTTGGCCTGAGAGAAAATTTGCAGCTTTTGATATTTTTATGTGTGGTAATTCTGAGCCAGAATTAGCCATTGAAATTCTTAAGGGACACTTCAACGCTAAAAAAGTCGTCAGTACGATTAAGCAACGCGGTGAACACCTAGCTTAAATCGTCAAAGCCGAAATAAAACAGAGCTAATATTGCCGAACAATATTAGCTCTCTGTGAAACCTAGTTTTTCTCTAATCCCCTCTTCTAACTGCAATCCCCTGCAAGATGCTTACTGGCTTGCGCTAAATCTAATAGCTCTCGTAACGCAACGGAATACATGGCGTATTCAGCCTTATCAGAGGCTCTAAGCTCGTCTAGCATACGCTGCCAACGACTCACCAAATGAGGGTGCGCCGTCTTCCAGCGTTCCATTAGTTCAGCAATAGGCATATCACCATTGTCTTCCGTATTTAATACTGAAACCGTCAACGAACGCAGTTGCCAATCCATATCATCACGGAAAGCTTCTCTCGCTAGAGCTTGCCAATGAGAATTTACCTCTAGATTGTTAATCTGTTCTAAGAACCAGTTTAACGACAAGGTTTCTCCCACATAAAAATAGGCTTCTGCGACACGTTCAACGGGGCGCTCAGTTTGGTGCGAGGCTTCAATGATTCCTAAGGCTGAAAGTAGTGGACTGGTTCCTGCCGCCAAAGCAGATACATTCTCTGGCACGCCTTGCTCAGTATATTGATCAAAACGTCCCTGCCAAGTTTCTTGTGTCGAACCTTGCAGCCATTGTGATAAATTGTTTCTAACCGAATCGGCACTGGCTTTAAACGATTCGACCTCCGCAGCGACATCCATATCTGAACGACGATTGCGTAAGAACCAACGACTCGCACGACGCACCAAACGCATTAAGCGGCTCATCATATCCGCCTGCACATTGGCTGGAATTTGATAGTCCAGTGACTCAATCTGCGCCCATAAATCATGTAGACCAAAGACATCACGTGCCGCGACATAAGCTCTAGCAACTTCAACCACCGTCGCCCCTGTTGCTTCGGTTAAGCGATTCACAAAAGTAATGCCCATATAGTTAACCAAATCATTCGCCAGCTGAGTCGCCACAATTTCAGAGCGTAATTTATGATTCATGACGGGGCCGTTATAATCATCCACCAGCTTCTGAGGAAAGGCCGTTTCCACGATTTTGCTCAGATAAGTATCCTGACTAATGGCCTCAAGATTTAACCGTTCTTTTAAATCGGCTTTGGCATAAGAGATTAAAATCGATAGCTCAGGCTTAGTAAGCCCTTGCCCTTTCGCTTTCCGCTCTGCAATGGTTTCTTCATCAGGTAGGTATTCTAATGCTCTATTTAACTTACCTGACTCTTCAAAATCATGAATTAAACGCACATATTCATCCATGCGTTCTTCGCATTCGCGGTGCGCCAAGGCAATGGCCTGAGTTTGTCGATAATTATTCGTGAGTACCAACGCTGATACTGCATCGGTCATTTGCATAAATAATTGATTACGCTGCTTCATCGTCATATCGCCCGAAGCAACAATTTCGTTCAGCATGATTTTGATATTTACTTCATGGTCTGAGCAATCGACTCCCCCCGCATTATCAATAAAGTCAGTATAAGAAGATCCCCCCGCAAGTGCGTATTCAACTCGACCCAGCTGAGTCATCCCTAAGTTTCCACCCTCGCCAATGACTTTGGCACGCACTTGATTACCATTGATTCTTACCGCATCAGTCGCTTTATCACCCACATCAGCATGGCTCTCGCTACTGCCTTTGATATACGTTCCGATACCACCATTCCAGAGTAAATCCACAGGCGCTAATAATAGCGCCTTGATCAATTCATTCGGTGCCAGTACGCTTTCTTTAATATCAAAACGTGTTTTCATTTCTGGGCTAATATTGATCGTTTTCGCACTGCGTGAGAATACAGCGCCCCCTTTCGAGATAAGTCCTTTATCAAAATCCCCCCAAGTAGAACGCGGCATTTCAAACAAACGCTTACGCTCAACAAAACTCAACGCAGCATCCGGATTAGGGTCAATGAATATATGCATGTGGTTAAACGCTGCGGTTAAACGAATGTGTTCAGATAACAGCATACCGTTACCAAACACATCCCCGGCCATATCGCCGACACCCACCACCGTGAAATTTTCTTTCTGAACATTCAATCCCTTTTCACGAAAATGACGTTGCACAGAAACCCAAGCACCACGAGCGGTAATGCCCATTTTTTTATGGTCATAACCAATAGAGCCACCCGACGCAAAAGCATCTCCTAGCCAGAAACCACGTTCAACGGCAATGCCATTAGAAATATCTGAGAACGTTGCAGTCCCTTTATCAGCTGCCACAACAAGGTAAACATCATCTTCATCATGTCTTACGACGTCTAATGGAGGTACAACTTCACCTTCAACTAAGTTATCTGTTACATCTAAAAGTGAAGTAATAAATGTTTTATAGCAGGCAATACCTTCTGCTAACCATTCGTCACGAGACATTTCTGGTTTCAAGTTTTTTGCAACAAAACCACCTTTCGCACCAACAGGCACAATCACTGCATTTTTCACTTGCTGAGCTTTAACTAGGCCCAAAACCTCTGTGCGGAAATCTTCACCTCGATCTGACCAGCGTAATCCACCTCGCGCAACTTTACCGCCGCGCAAATGCACCCCTTCAACACGAGGTGAGTACACGAATATTTCAAACATCGGCCGTGGCAACGGCATATCACTGACCTGATGAGGATCTAGTTTAAAAGCAATGTAATCTTTAGCATTACCCTCTTTATCGCACTGATAGAAATTGGTACGCAATGTTGCTTTTATCAACTCTAAGTAACGGCGCACAATACGATCTTCGTTTAGCTGCTCAACATCATCAAGCGCGGCCATAATCTCACGTTCAATTTCAGCAAACGCAAGATCTCGCTGCTCCGACGCCCAATCGGTATGCAAACCAAATCGCACTTCAAATGCTTTAACCAATAAACGACTGATATCAATATAGCGACTCAAGGTTGCAGCGATGGAAAATTCACTGATACCAAATCGTATTTGTTTCATGTAGCGTGCATAGCCGCGTAACATCGCAATTTCACGCCAGCCAATCTCAGACCCCAAAACCAGTTTATTAAAGCCGTCGCTTTCAGCATGACCATGCCAAATATTCTTAAACGTCTCGTGAAATAGTCCCTTGACCGTTTGCATATCAATGCGCTCTGCCAGAGTATATTCCAATAAAAAGTTATGAATCCAAACCTTACGGCCGTTATCAAAATGCAGCCCATAAGGATGTTCACCAATGACTCGTAGCCCAAGGTTTTCTAATATAGGCAAAACATCTGATAAGGGTAAAACATGGTCTAGGTTAAACAATTTAAATCTGAGCTGATTATCCCCCTCTTCTAACTCACGATAAAAACTCATCGCGATGCCTTTTTCAGGATGTTCACGCAGGCCTTCAATATGTTGAATATCTGCAACCGCAGTACGTGAGCCAAAGTCTTCACGATAACCCGCGGGGAAAGCAGAGCGATAAACCTGATGGTAACGATTGCCTTTTTCTTCACCCACCTGCTCGACGAGTGCAGTATGTAGATCATCTCCCCAACTACGTGCTACTTGCTGAATTTTTCGTTCAATTTCTTGATGATCAACATCACCAGATTCTGTATTTTTTAAGCGTAATACAAAATGCGTTCGTGCAAGGATGGACTCTGAAAAATAGGTATTGAACTCAACAATTTGAGGATCGCAGGCCTCTTCCAATACATTTTGAATTTTAGTCCGTAGTTCGGTGTTATAAATATCTCTGGGGGTATACACCATGCAATACAAGAATTTGCCATACGTACCTTTTCGTAAAAAGGCGCGTGTTTGACGGCGTTCCTGAATATTAAGAATTCCAAGAGCCGTATTATAAAGTTGCTCTGACGTTGACTGAATCAGTTCATCTCGAGGATAAGCTTCGAGTATTCGGTTAATCTCTTTACCATTATGGCTGCTTTTATCAAAGCCTGATAACTTACGAATTTGCTGTAATTTTTGTCGAATTAACGGGATGTTATTCGGACTCTCAATATAGACTATCGATGTGTACAGCCCCATAAATCGAACACCACCAATGACCTCTCCTTTTTCATTAAACCGCTTCACTACGATGTAATCAGGATACGCTGGACGATGTATACGACTGGATTCGCCTGATTTAAAGAAGTTGATAATATCTGAACTTAATACAAAGGCTTCAATTTCCTCCGGCAGCTCTTCTAAGTTACGGCGATTTTCAATAACTTGACGAAATCTAAAAGTGCCTAGGTCACCACTTTCATCGCGCACAATATAGGTTTTACCGTTCTTCCTCTCGATTGAAAACTCATCGCAGCCTAAAAACGTAAAGTGATCATTTGCCAACCACGTTAAGAAGTCTTGCGACTCTTTAATTTCTTTTTTAGGTTTATCACACGGTAATTGACTCAGCTCATCTGAAGTTCTAATGACGCGATCTGTCAGTGCTGAAAAGTCTTCAACGCAATGACTGACTTCATTAACAATTTGCACCAATGATTTAGACAAATCGTCCAACATGTCACTGTCGGTATGACGATCAACCTCAATATAAATAATCGCTTCAGCCTGACTTGTTTCCGTCGACTTGAATAAAGGCGAAGACGATTTCTTTTTATACCTTGCGTCTCGCTCTAAATGAACCACACACGAATTAATAGAATGAACCGACATCTGCCGGCGATTCAGCTCTATTCGAACCGAGTCGATTAAAAATGGCATCTCTTTTGATAGAACTTCGATCACGGTGTGAGTCGATTGCCAACCGTGCACTTCAAAATCTGGATTAAAAACACGAACCTTAGGCTGAGCAATGTTGTTCTTTTGAATAAATAACCAACATGAGACCGTAGCGCCGTATAAATCCTCTGGATTGCGAGCGTTTAAATCCGTAGAGGGAGCGCCATCATAATAAAGCTCAGCAAAGAGCTTAATACGTTCAGCTTGCGCTTTATCATTGCGCTCATCAATCAATCGGTTAAGTGCTGTTAAATCGGGTTTACTCATTGGTTTGCTATTACTCATGAAAGCTATTCCTGCAAGTTTGACAAGATAATTCCTTACCCTTAGCTTAGACTAAAGTTTCCTATTAGCATTTGATTTAACACCGCTTAATCCAATAAATTCGGCCTATCGGTCAAATAACAATCAGTTTGTTTTCAATACCCTTGTAAAGTAGTGTGAAGATACGAACTTTCGCTTAATATCCCCTCTCATAGCATTGACCTGAGCATTTCATTCAATAAAATCTTATATGAAATAAAACAATTACATCCCAAAGAAAGTGAGCAGCAAAATGCAGCAAGGATTCAAACAATTATCGCAAGCATTGAGCGCCAATATCATTGGCCAACAGCATTTAATTGAACGCTTATTAATCGCTCTTTTGGCAGATGGTCACTTATTAGTAGAAGGTGCTCCAGGCCTTGCGAAGACCAAAGCGATTAATGCTTTGGCCGATCATATTGAAGGTGACTTCAAACGTATTCAGTTCACCCCAGACTTATTACCTGGCGATATTACCGGTACTGAAATTTACCGCCCAGAAGAAGGCACGTTTAAATTTCAGCAAGGCCCTATTTTTCATAATTTAATTTTAGCCGATGAAATTAACCGCGCCCCGGCCAAAGTACAAAGTGCCTTATTAGAAGCCATGGCTGAACGCCAGGTGTCTGTCGGTGGCAATACGATGAAGCTGGAAAAACTCTTTCTAGTAATGGCCACGCAAAACCCAATTGAGCAAGAAGGCACCTACCCATTACCAGAAGCCCAGCTCGACCGCTTTTTGATGCATGTAGTCATCGGTTATCCGGATGCCGAAGCTGAGCAAAAGATTCTTCGTTTAGTGCGTGGAGAAGCTATGGACCAAGCCCCTCATATCGGTGAAAAAATGACGCAAGCAGATATTTTTGCTGCGCGCCAAGAAACATTAAACTTGCACTTAAGCGAATCCGTAGAGCAATACATTGTGCAGCTGGTCATGGCAACACGTAACCCTGAGCAGTATGGCGAAGATCTTGCGAACTGGATTGATTATGGCGCAAGTCCACGAGGCACCATCGCACTAGAGCGCTGTGCACGTGCCCATGCGTGGCTTAACAACCGTGATTTTGTTAGCCCAGATGATGTCCAAGCGATTGCCCACGATGTATTGCGCCATCGTATTCTTTTAAGTTTCGAAGCAGAAGCTAACGGCATGACCACTAATAAAGTAATCAACGAATTGATTACTCGTGTTCCGGTCGCCTAACCATGGCTTTTACTCAAATAAACGACAGTCGCGGCGGCTTATCGAAAGGCGCGTTGATCAGTACTGATAACTTGGTTTCTATTCGCCACCTTGCCAAGCTTTTGCCGATTCATAAGCAAAAGAAAGTGCTGAACGAAATGGCGGGAATTCATACCTCGAATCTGAGAGGCCGAGGTGTGGATTTTTCGGAAGTGCGCAGCTATCAACCTGGTGATGATATTCGTGCAATGGATTGGCGAGTAACTGCCCGCACTCAAACGCCACACATTAAGGTATTTCGCGAAGAACGCGAACGTCCAGTGATGGCGGTGTGCGATTTGCGTTCAAGCATGTTCTTTGGCACCCAGCATGCGTTTAAATCTGTCTTGGCCGCCGATATTGTTAGTTTGCTTTCTTGGTCTGCATTAAATAATGGCGATCGTATTGGCGCACTGCTATTTGATGATAACCATGAGACCGATATTCGCCCAAAACCGGGTCGTAAACAGGTTATGCATGTTCTGCATGAACTGTCGCAGTTTCAACAAGTGCAAGAGCAAGCTGACGTTACAACCAATACAAGCCGCTTAGCGGATATGCTGCGCCATACTCGACGAGTAACTCGCCCAGGCAGTACGATTTATTTTATCTCGGATTGGCAAGATTTTGATGAAGACTGTGAACGCCAGCTTTATCAAATCAGTAAACATAATGATGTCGTCGCCATTCATATTTTTGATGCCTTCGAGCAGAATATTTTGCCGCTAGGCAGTTATCCTCTGACCGATGGTAAACAGCGATTGCAGCTTGAGTGTTATTCAAAGTCTCAAGGCTTAGAGCATCAGCAAGCTTTTGAACAACGCCAGCAAACATTAAAACAACGAACGTTAAAACTGGGCATTCCAATCATTAGTTTACAAGCTCAAGATGACATTATTACAGTATTACGCAAAGGCTTAGGCTTGAGCCAAATCGCCATGAGTAAAGTTGATGTGAACAAGGGTAATAAATAATGAACATACCCACCCCAATGCCAACCCCGAATGGCAATATCAATGGCAGTCCAGCTCCGCAAGTGGATTTATCTCAACTAAAAGACATTCACCTGCCTAATGCGATCAGCGATTGGCCCATAGCCTTTGGCTGGTGGACACTACTGATTCTTATCGTACTTACCATAGGCGCTGGTTTGTATTTTTGGCGTCGCTATAAAGCCAAAAATGCGAACAAAAAAGCGGCTCTTCAGTTATTAGAGCTAACGTATATCCAGTTCAAATCTGATCAAGATTCCCACAA
>Ga0209305_1001639_pt1 | contig 14078 bp, 17 predicted proteins | sample COGITO_mtgs_1103_FD_184792 | JGI IMG/M metagenome (GOLD analysis project Ga0209305, IMG submission 184792) | Pelagic marine microbial communities from North Sea - COGITO_mtgs_110321 (SPAdes) (version 2) | ecosystem: Environmental > Aquatic > Marine > Epipelagic ...
CACTCGCTGTCAGCGTTGTTCCATACCAAAGCCTGGCCATCAGTAGGAGCAGCAGTGCTGGTGTCTACATCAGACAGATCATCTATACTGGCCGCTGCTATTCGAGCGTCAGCCTTAGCGTTTGTGTACCCCTCTTTGGCTGTGTTGGCTGCAACCGCGCTGGCATCGGTATAACTAATTTTAGCATTGTTCGATGTAATATCTGAGGCTTGTTGCGCGGTAATACCAACCTTCGCTGTGTTAGCCGCTACCGCTGAATGGTTCTCTACCCTGGAGTCTGTGTAGTACAGATTTGACGAGCCCTCTGTGAGGTTGTCTGTATTAGAGGTCGAGATATCTCCAGCTGGGCCTTGGATACCTTGGACCCCCTGAGTGCCCTGCGGGCCTGTAGCGCCTGTATTCCCAGTATCTCCCTTGTCACCTTGGGGTCCCTGCGGTCCAGTGGCGCCACGCTCGCCTCTTTCTAAGCTGACCGTGAGCTTTGCCATTACGCAGTGATATCATCGTTTACAGTAAAGCTGCCCTTGAGGACCGTAGTGGTCTTATTGTTTACGGTATACTGTAAGTCGTAAGTGTATCTTCCAGATGGGAAATTAGCCATAGTATCAGCTGTAGCCCTTACGGTTACGTTCCCGCTATTGTCAATATCTTCAAAAACAAAGCCTACGTTGCCAGAATTGTCGGTACCTTTTGCTTGATCTCCTTTCGAGAGAGTCCCAGCTATGAGTGCCCCCCTTGTGTTTGCTGTTTTTTTAGGGGATCGAACCTGCATAAAGAAATCATACTGATCAGTCAACAGGGCGATGTTGCTTCCAGCGCTATCTTTGAAATTTAAAGAAAGCTCAAACGTATCGCCTTTTCTGCAAGTAATATCTAGCTTTTCAGCTACATCTAAATTAGCTTTTGTTGCCATTTTAATCCAGTAATGAGTTTACAATATTGTCTACGCTGTCACCAGGATCGGCTAGCTCACCTCGCTTGCCTTGGCGCTGAGAAAGCAGTTTGCTTTGCTCAGAAGCTTGTTTTTCCACCCTTTCGTCTTTCCTGTTCTCTTTAAGGACTTCAAGTTTTTCCTTAAATTCTTGATCCTCTGTTTTAAAGCCAAGCGTAGCCTGCGCCTTAATCAGTTCAATTTCTTTTCTAAATTGATGCCTTACTTGCTCTAGCTGAGCCTCCATCTGGCTCTTAAGTTGCATCTTTTTTAATTCCATCTCCGACTCCATCTGCATTTCCTGAATCTTTACCTGAGAGGCAAACTGAGCGGCCTCTTGAGCTTGCTGTTTTTGAAGTTGAGAGTTTTGAGCGGCAGACTCTTGCATCTTCTTCAATCTTTTATTCCTTCGAAGAATAAGCAGGCGCTCGGCCTGGTTAATGTCCTTCATCCCCCTAATAGCAATAGCGTCTTCAATATCTATTTCTTTCTGCTGAAGGGACATTTGTATGTTTTGCTCTAGGTATGACCTATCCTTATCCTCCATTTCTTTAACAACCTGAACGCCAAAATTATACATAGGCAAGTCTCTAAAAGAGGAAAGCACCGCCATATTTTCTTTTCCGATAGCGTTTTCATAAACTTGAAAAAGAACAGACTCCATGGGTAAGATTTGAATACACTTTACGATATCCTCGCAAACCTTTTTGAATATAATCATAGAGGCATTGGTTATATCATATATAGCGTTGTTGCCAGCGGCAATAGCGTTCTGCTGGACGCCAACAAGTGTGTCGCCTTTTGGCGTTGATGCGTCCATCATCTCGTTAATACCCGTTGTATCACGGATCATACGGAGGTAATGATTGTAAAGACCAATTAGCTCGTTAATATTTCGGATGCTATTTCCTATCTCTCGCACGGGAGGGTTCTGAAATCCTCCTTCTGGGTTTTTACTTCTATAATAAAAGACGCCCGTTTGCTCATAAATATCATGCAGGTCCAAAGGTTGAAGCTCTCCGCCCTTTCCGAGTTGCACATTCTCCAAACCCTCAATATCAATAATTAAACCGTCAGGCTTGGCTTTTGCTATAGACTGCTGGATCTTTAAGTGGGTAAGCTGAAGCATGTCGGCAAACCCAGTGCAGCTATCTACCATTGACTTCGGTATCATTCCGCGAATGTTGGTTGCCACAGGAGAGTAAGACATCCGAGCTTTTGAAAGATCGTGAATGTTTTTAGGTATGTTTGTGCACATACCGTAGTTAAACAAAATGTCACAACCGCTATCGAGAACGTAACTACCTTTATAAACGGTTGTAACATCCATCATGCTGGCCTCTTCATTAAACACGTTTCCTTTAACGTTGTCCATTAAAAAGCCCTTCATAAAGAAGTTTGTTTTCCCGTATTTGTTTTGCTTTTCTTCGAAATATATGCAATCAACCGAAAGAAACTCAAAATCCAGCACGTCAACCATGTACTCGTCGTACCCGTATTCTTGACGCATCATCCGTTTATTATAAGAGTGGCTGTTGAACGAGCCAGAATCGTTTCCGTCTCTGTTTTTTACGGCTTTCGCAATTTTTTCAAAATCCTCTTCCGAAAGCTCATGGCCAGCAATCCTTTTAAGTTCTTCTATTGTTATGGTTTTTATATGCCCAGCATAAGTAAGATCGTTAAGACCTGGATCCTCCGTGTAACTATGGATAAACCTACAGGGATCAATGTATTCTGTTTTAATACCCTCATTGGGGTCGTTTGATCGTTTTGCTACAGCTATACCTAGAGAGACCAAATCGTGCACACATCGCCTAAACACATTATCATTAAAGCTGTTCCAGGAAAGCGTCATGTTGGTGCCTATCTGAGCGGCAATCTCAGCGTCGGTTTTAATGTTGGTACCTATTAGAATTTCCGCCTCCTCAAGAGAATCTGGAAGATTATCAGGGTCTTCGTCAATTACAACCCCAGTGCTTTTCTTTAACTCTTGGAGTGTTTTTTTTGCCTCAATTTGAAGCTCAATTCTGCGCTTCTTGTTGTTCTTTTCTGAAGAGGATAAAGGGTCTACGGCCTCTAGATTCGGGTATGGCTCCCTAGATAGTATTTTATTCGCCACTATTCTAACAAACTTAGGAAGAATGGGAACTGGAGTATAGTCCAGGTTCAACAAAGTTCCGTCGCCGTCGTTTGGGTTTAGGGACCCTAAAAGCTTCTTGTAAATACTTGTTTCCTGCGTACCATTAGCATAATCTCTGTTTCTTTCAAAGATTTTATTTCTCTTTCCGTAAAGCGAAGTAGCCTGAGTAATTTTACCCCACTGGGATTCGATTGCCTTAGCGTACTCCAACCCATATGCCTTTGATTGTTTTACATCGGTGGTGGCCAAAGGGTCTGGAAAAGAGCTTTTACGTTTGTTGTTGGTGTTGTGCATGTTTTATGGTCGCTCTACGCATATTCTGCAAATATAGCAAATACATCCTAGACCTTATATTTTCTAAAAAACACCTTTTCGTTGAAATCAACTCTAGGCTTTTCTTTTGTTTTTTGAGCCGCAAGCAAAGCCAATCCTGAGCTTATCGTCAGGTCAAACTTAGTTCTTTTGTCGATCTTGAAGCCTATCCAGTCCTCAAGGGTTTTATTAAAGTACATGTTCCCCGTCTCCCCTGTCTCGTGATTGACTCCAACGCTTTCATGAATGTACTTCTCGATAGCCTGAGCGTGAGACTGTATAACATCTTGAGAGTTTGAAGGAATACCCTTTGTCTTTACGTTGACGTGAGATGACGAGCTCATTAAGTGCTTTGGGCGATCCATTAAGTAGCCGTCATAACCTCTTGATTCAAAGTATCTTGCGATACCGTACTTATTGTTTTCTATAAGTAATGGGTAGCCGTAAAAAAAAGCACACATCAATACATCCTCATAGAATATGCTTGCTAGGTCTGGCCGCGAAGCATACTCTACTACGAACATTTTTGAAGGACGATTCAGGCTAAACTTATTATACATGTGTAGCGCCCCTTTCGATCCTCTGCCGTCTACCGTGGCATCCAAGTCGTAAGAGTCGACCCCTCCACATCCGTAGTTGGTAAATGGGGGAACCTTTTTGCCTCGCTCTTGGCGGACCACGTTTCTTTCGCTGGGGTCTGGCATCCAGCTAACTCTAAACCTACCGTTAGGGGTTGGAGAGAATACAACTTCTTTGTCCTTTTCCTTCCATGTAAAATTGCCCACCACCACGGGGTTAGGGTATAGTTCTTCGTTGTATTCAATCTGTTGGTAGATCTTGCCAATGTTAAACAGACTGCCTTCAATGCTATCTCTAAATGCTTCGTCTTCAGTAAACGGAAACTGACGGGTCACCTCGTTTAGCTCAGACGGGTTGTCTTTAAAGGATTTTCGCTCATTCTTAAGGTAAGACTTACTTCCATAGTCAATATCTTCTCCGTCGATGCCTTTTATGACACCATGTATGTGTACGGTTTGGGCGGGGTCCTCAACAACGGGGTTTCCATGCTGATCAAAAAACCCTTCTAGCGCTTCGTATGCAGGAATGAATATGCGATACAATCCAGACCTTGTTCTATCGTTGTTGTTTCTGTCGTTAGGATCAGAATCGTACCACAAACCTTTGTACTCCTCTCCGCCCTTGTTCATAGGGTTTACCGTACTGCCAACTAAAGCTTTTCCTACTATGCGCTTACCGACGATCAAGCATGTACGTTCAACGCGCCAGGCTTCACGGATATCTGTGGGCTTTTCCCATTTTCCAGCCTCGTCGAGGTACAGTATATGTAGCTTTTCACCGTCATACGCATTGTTAGTGGTGTTCTTCCAGTTGATAACAGTGTTCAGAGCATCTCCTTTAAATGACGTTTTGTTGTTTTTCGTGATTCGCTTTGAAGGCTCACGAAAAGCTAACTCCATGCGGGGATTCGTAGTACCGTCCTGAATAGGTTTGAAAAAAAAGGGGTAACCCCTAAAAATAAAAACCACCTTCTTCATGAAGATGTTTTCCTGAGCATCTTTACCAGTTTTTGATTGAATGCCCAGCAGCTTTTCTTTAACTTGACTAGCTTCATCCACAAGCACAGCAGAACATATATTAGTGTAGCCAGAACGACGACACTTAGTATATAACTGACCGAAACAACGAGGATCAGCCTCGCACGCAGCCATGTGAAGAAAGATTTCTTTTTGGAAATTAAGGTATGATGGATATCCGACATCAATTTTAGACCATTGAAGAAACATATAGTGCCTCCCTGTAATATACGTAGGTTCCCCATTATTGTAAAACCATACACCGTCGCGCCGACGCTGAAACTCTTGCTCGATGTAAGAATGAAACTTTTTTCGAAACTCGGCAGGTTTTTCGAGCCACTCATCCATACTGCGAATCCTAAGCAGCTCTTCGGGCATAGCTGTGCGCTTCCACATTTGCATTGCCTTTGGGAGGTCATGGAAGAGAATTTTAGATCGCTTTGGTTTTTTTGGTAAGACAACGAGTAACCCGTGGAGCTCGATAACCTCTCCCTCTGTACTGTTAGGGTCGATTTTAATACCTTTAGTCTCATACCCTTTTATGTCTATCAAACTGGACATTAAAAACTCTGGCCATGCCTATTCATTCTCCCCAATGATGGAACTCCTTTTTTAGGGTTTTTTAGCTCCATTTGATTACCGCAATCGCACTGACCTTCAGGATAATAGACATCCCCGTTTCTAAACTTCACGCTTAAGGTCTGAACCGACTTTTCAGCCTTACATTTTTTGCAAATTAGATCTGGCATTTTTTTTAATTTAATTGGTACACCCGACAGGATTCGAACCTGTGACCGTCTGCTTAGAAGGCAGATGCTCTATCCAGCTGAGCTACGGGTGCATATATTTACCTTTAGGTAACCCGCTGTATTGTCTTGATTGTCAAAGTTATAGTCTTCCCAGTAAATAAGCCCGCTGGGTTTATTTAGAGAAACGCTCTGCGAATCCACCTGAGTAGTCTTTTTGTTGTTCGATTTCTCCATTACTTTTGAGTTCTTTAACCATTTGTTCTAGCCTCTGGCGCTCCACCAAAAGCTCTTTGCAGTCAATAGCTGTTTGCTTTATGGATTGGAGCTCAGCCTTTCTAGAAGAGCCACCAGCCTCAGGATCAACAGGCTTTTTAATCTCTTCGATCATATTATCGATAGCGATCTCCATACTATTCATAAGCCTTTCGGCGGCGCTTATTGTAGTAAACCTTTTACCTCTCGACATACATCAAATCTTCTGCGCGGGTACGGTAATATTCCTTCCCGTCGATTTTGATTCTGTAGTCTCGGTTTTCCTTGAAGCCAACCACGTCTCCTGGCTTTACACCAAGTTCTTCAAGCCAAGCCGCTTTAAAAGAGACCACCCCTTTCGTGACAGGCTTCTCCTTAAGTCTAATAACGTCGAGAACACCAGACTCTTCCTCTTGTTTTTCTTCCACTCGTTCGAGAAGTGACCAGCCCGCCAGAGGATGTAACCTCCCAGTCTTTGCAGACTTGTAAGCAATAGCCTGGTTATTAATGGTATGATTAGGATCGTACCGTACAACATAGTGATCATCCTCACCAGTAAGAGGCTGGCCATCGTTAACAACAACAAGATGATGGAAGTAAAGAGTGTCACCCACCTCGACTCCATGATCGTATTTAAACGGGACCGCAACAACTGGGCCTTCCGTGGTTCTGTTTTCAAACTCATTAAATCTAGTATCTATATAAAGCTCTAATCCACTCTCCGTGGTTATGCTGTCGTTTAGCTTTTTCTCTAGCTTAACAACAAACAAATCAAAGGTTTTCATTAATTAAAAATTTAAGTCAAATTCAAGGACGCAAGGCATTTCATCGATGGCTTTCCAGAGCGCGGTTCCTTCGTTGTTCTCTATATAGACAAGATACCTTTGTTTTGCAAATCTATGAAGATATTTACCATCTTCAACAATAGCCGTGACTTGTCCTGCACCAGCCTTCATGCCCACATAATAGGCCATGCCGTTTTTAGGGTCTGTGCCGACCACAATCTTTCTAATAAGTCCCTCCATTAATTCAAGGATATGCCCAGCTCGCCCAAGAGGTCATTAAGATCGGTGTTTTCTTCTTGATATGCATTATCCATAACCTCTTTTACTGTTTCTAGTTCTGAGCGGTCCTGGAGGTTGAAGCTATACATAGCTTTCATCTCGGCCTCTTCATCTCCAAATTCTACTGCATTCAAGTCGATTACTCCCACAACAATTGACGCAAGAACTCTTTCTTTCATTTCGAACTCGTCAATGGTCTCCTCCATTTTTTTAACGAGAGAATACATTTCAGCAAAGAAAAGGGTATCTTTTGGGTTCATGGTGTAAATTTGTTTAACTCAAATATACGAAACAATTAAGATGCCTAGGTCAACAGTTAAAAAAACAAAGCTATTTAGAGAGGTGTCAAAACTTCCAACTAAATATGTAAAGAGCAATTACTTAAAAAACCTACGCAGTGCAACGGACAGCTTCCTGGATAGCAATCCAGACCTCACCAGGTCGTATCTTAACTTAATGCTTTTCTTATATGATCTAGAATTTTTTACTATATCGTGGGTAGCAGAGAATTACGGTATGTACAAAAAGAACCTAGCCGACAGAATGATATACCCACTGGTTGCTTCTGGTTACCTATACAAACACTTTGATAAGCTTACGCCTTCTCAAACGAGAGAAGATCATTTATTTCGTGACGAGACAAAATTTAACTACAGGGTGCGATATGCGTTATCTCAGAAGGGTAGGTTGGCCGTACAAAGATTTTATAACTCACTTTAAACGAGAGGGTCAAGGGAAACATCAAACCTGTCTATGTACACAACATCTCCAGTCCCTTCTACATCGGTAGTTTCAAAAAAAACTATTATAGTGTCTACGTTGAATGTGTTCGTGTTCGTTGTCCAGGTCCATGTAAGCCATTGATCTGTGCCAGACACGGAACCGTTAGAAACGTAACTTCCAGCGAAACCACCTTTTTGTATACCTACTATACCGCTGTTTGAAGATGGAACATAAAATCTAATTCTAGCATAAACTGGAGTGGAGGTGGGGCTAGTCCATGATGAACTTGTTACTGAGTTTGTAGATAAATTAGCTCCAATCAGGAATGCATTTCCTACGGCGCTATTGTCTGTACACCTTAAAACAGCATTAGAGTCAAAATCGGTTTGATCTAAAGTTAATTGAGAGTTACCTATAGAAAGAAAACCTTCTGTGCTAGAATCGAAATTAAAAGTAGCGCTAAAAGCAGGATCCCCTAAGGGGGTTCCTACTCTTGATAAGCTTTGTCCTAATCCTAACATACCCCAAAGATAGTAAATTTTATCTGCCCTGTCCTTTATAGGCTTTCTTGTAGTTTTTACTACGCTTATTTCTTGACGTCTTTGTTTTAGCGTGCACTCCTGGTCGAGAAACTTTGTTTTTCTCAGGTGCAAAATTGTGTAATTGCTTTGCCATTACATATTCTTATAATAGACTCCTTTTTCGTCTCGGTGAGCGCTTCTAAGCTGTTTTCTATTCTTGCCTGCTTCTTTGTAAGAGATATGGATCCAGTCTGGCTCTTCTTCGTCTCCGAACTCCCAGATCATTTGGTCCCAATCAAGGTTGTCTTTGATGTAATTAAAGAGCTCTTTGTTTGTAACCCCACCACACATATGCGCGTCTATATCGAGCGCCTCCCCAATCATATGCTGAGAGTATTTACTTCCCCCGATGGCTGTATTTAATGCTTTACATCTATAGCCAGAGGTTACCCCGATAGGTATGCCGAAGTGATCTCTCATAGGTTGAAACACGTTCTGAGCAATAGCTATCAGGTTGTTTATCTCCCACTGATCAGGCTCGTTTTTTATTCCAAGGCGGGTCGCTGTGTCTGACTTCACAGCCTCCCTTAGGGTTAGGTTTTCGCTTAGCTTCATTTCGATTTGCAACCCATGACGGGTCAATTCTTTTGATTCGAGGGTTGTGGTAATATTTCTTCAATCGTAGATTGAATGCAGTAAAATTAAAAAAAAATTTGCGAAATCGAAAAGTTTATCTTACCTTGAGATCAGCAAACCGAATTTACGAAACAATTTAAAACAGTTATTTGCTATGAAAAATTCAATCTTAATCCTTTGCCTGTTGTTTACAGGCGTAACATTTAGCCAGGGTCTTCCTAGAACTCAGATCTTTGATGCGTATGATTCACGAACAGACTCTATTGTAGTCTACAAGGTGTCAGACGATGTGTATACAAACAAGCTGCGCATCTTCCGAGTCCTCAAAACATACAAGCATGAAGAAGCAGCGGGAGATGTTGTAAGCGTTTCTCAAGACAATAAAGCTAAAGTGGTGTTTGAGTCAAACGGAGTGTACGCCATCCAATGCTTTCGTGAAGGCGTTGAGCTCAAGGCTTCTTTCCTGCACGTTGACGACAAGTATGTCAACGGACGTCACAAGGTCCTTAAAGTGGGACACCGAGATTACTACTACTACTTTGTACAATAAAAAAGGGGCGCGAGCCCCTTTTTTTATCTGTTTTTGCCGCGTTTTTGTCGTCGTTTTGTTCGTCGTTCTGCGCTTTCGTTAGCAATTCTATTGATGGCTTTGTTAACTGGGCGCCCTTTAACCTTTCTAACTTTTGAACCGCTCTTAGTTTTGCGCGTCCTTGATGTCAACTCTGGCAGATCACCACTAAGAAGTCCTGGTCTGCCTCCGCGCCCCCTTGCCTTTACCTCTTTTGCTTCATCAGCTCCTTGAGCTGGTTTTTTACGCCCAACTGGAATAACGGCCCGCTTTTTGTCCTGACCTTGATATTTGAGCTGTCGCTTACTTGCTTTGTACGCTGCTTTTAATTTTTTCTCGTCTCCAGCGTCACTGGCAGCAACGATTGCTTTTTCGGGGCCAGCTGCTTTGTAGGCTTGATCTTTTGTCATGCCAGCTTTTTCGGCAGACCTCTCAAGTCTTCTACCTCTTCTTCTAACCTGTCCCATTGTTAGGGTTTCTGGACCAGTAATCATGGTGGTGGCTGTCTTCAACAAGCCAGAACCAGTACCTGATTCTCCTTTTCGAGCACTACTCTTAGCGTCTTTTTTAGCTTTTTTTCTAGCGTCTTTTTGAGCATCTGTTCTTTTACCTGATGGCTGTTTACGCCTTGAGGCTTTGATCTCCTCTGGGGTAGGGAGGTCCTCCTTGCCGCCATTCTTGTAAACCCTCATACCGTTTTTAGCTGTAAGACCTTTTTTGGCGGCGCGGCGAGCGTCTTCTGCTGCTGCGTCTTCTGCTGCTTTCTGTGTATCGTAGGCAGCCTGAGCCTTAGCGGAAATTTTCTTCTTGGGGTTTTTACCGCCAATAGGCATTTTCTTTACCATGTCATATATGGATTTTTTATTTGTCTTGTTCATCATGCGAATGCAAGGATTTCTACTTGAGACGCCGCCGTGTCGGAGTACGCCTTAATACTGTCTATGTTTGCGAGAGTGAGTGAGGCGCTACCAGTTGCGTTAGCGTCCATCACGGAGTTGTTCAAAATAAAGCTGTCCCCTGCTTCTAGTTTTACAGCGTATTCTTCGGAGTTCCCAAGAATCCTCAAGGTTAAGAAGTTGGCAGACGCCAGGTTGGTAATCCTTAAGTAGTCGAGATCAGCGTCAGCAATGGTACCACCATCCGCAGTCCCAAACCTCAAAAGGTCAACTTCGTTTCCCGAACCAAAAGCCACGTCATAGATCCTATGATATACATCATCAACAGCTTCTGTGTGAGTGTTGGTGAAGGTTCTAAGACTACCATTTAGGGTGACCTCTTCTTTAATTGTTACCGTCAATACAGCCATGATGCAAATATAGACTATTTATTTTTTGTTAGCTTTATGCCTCGTGGCGTCTTGTAGTTATTAACGAGGTACTCGTAATCTCTTTCAACGCCAGTCTCAGCATCCATCTTTTTTAACCCTTCAAGGGTTGTTGCGCCTAAATTACCTCCAGACACCTGTAAAACAACTAGCAAGTTGAGATCGGCTTGACCCATATCCTCAACCTTGTCCGTCTCAAGTAGGTTTTGTTTGCTTATGTGTTTAAGCGTTCCTTTTCTTGTTCGATTGAGGTAAGATATAGCTGCGTTCTGAGCGATCTCTGGGTTTTCCAATATAAGGTCTGGGTTGTCTACAAGTACATTTGGATCACCGTACAGATCTTTCGATATCTGTTTGTACATCGGTTCGTTAGTGATCTGAAGGTATCCCCTACCTCTATACTTGTATCCACCTCTATCTCCGTACATCTCGTTACCAAGCTTTTCTGGTTGGCGACCATAATCCCGTCCGATCGCTAGTGTATCCAGAACTGGATATCCTTCCTCTCTTGGTCTTCTGCCTAGATCTTCACCCTTAACTCTTTCGCCAGTGCCATATCCAAGCTTATCAAAGCTGTTGTAGAATACTTCGGCTAGACGTTTTCCGTCTTCAGAGTAGTTCATGTTTTCAGCCGCATCGTAACCCGCTTTTCCAAGCCCAGCACCGCCAGTCTCTTTAAAGATAGCCGCGTCTATAGCTTTTCTGTATCCTGGACCTAAAGCGTCGAGTTCCCCTTCGAACCTTTTCATTCTTTTTCGCTTTGTAAAGCCCCGAACCTCTTTAAGAGGGAAGAAAGGCAAAAAACCCGCGTTCAAGACCTCTGAATCTGTTTGTTGCCCCGTGGAATTGGATTCTGGGGATGGTGTAGCGCTTCCAACGATTTCCACTTCAGGTAAATTATTGTCAACTGTGATATTAGCAGTGGATTTCATAGGCTTCATGGGTGTTGGCTCCTCTTCTCTGCCTTTGAATAGGTCCATCAAACGTCTAAAAAATCCTCTTTCGTCTTCTCCCTCCGCAGCAACGCCCTCTACTCCGCCTTCTAGGTACATCTTAGGTGATTTTTTTACCAGCATACCCTTGTCAGCTCTTCTTTTTTTTGTGCGAGTACCCCTTTTTCTTCCTCCCTCTCCAGCTCTACCTCTGTTTACAGACTCATTTTCCAGGGACAACTTTCCCCCTTTGTGAGACATGTCCATTTTGTCTCCTTTCTTTGAGTTTGGGCTGTCCTTATTCGCTTTATTAAGCTCAGCCCTGTAAGAGATCATCTCTGGGCTTGACTGGAACATCCTATACTCTTTTCTATAGTCTCTTTTAGCCATATTGCAAATATAATGAAGATAGTTTTTGCGCCTTCACAGCTTAATAAGGTTGACTGACGCTTGGTTTGCTTTTAGTACGTCTACGTACCCTTATAAGAAGCTCCTTAGTTATAAAAACAGCTTCGAAGCTTTATCGCTTAATAGCTTGGCGAAGTTACAGCTTTTTTTTTACAAAGTCAAGTGCATAATATGCTTTAAGTAACCCCTATAAGTCTTTAAGGAACAGCATCTTAACCAGTGTACATGGCGGTTTGTGGAAAATTATGTGGAAAATTATTGGGGCGAAAAAAATGTTCAGCTATACAGATCGTGGGGATAATATATATTATAGACTGCTTGGAACTACGTTCCAAAGTCACTTTTCTTGACCCCCTCCCTCAGAATCTCTTGAGATTCTGGCATACATTTCAGCTTTTAGTACCAGAGGTTAACCCTCTGTTACTAATGAAGTTAGCATCGATTGATTCTCAATCGGAAGAAGCCACAGCAGGTAAACTGCTGAGAGTCAGAGCAGGACAATCCCTACCCCTAACCTTTAGGTTAGATAGCAACCTTCAATACTGAAGGTTAACTAACACTTCAAGAAGTGTTAAGCAACTACCTAAAAACCAACCATCTCCCAAGGCGCATGAATCCCTAAAGGGATCGCATGTTGGTAGTCAAGGCGTGAGTATTAGCTTGCTAATACCGCAGGTTGAATGGAGTAGAGATAGAGTATATGAAGAAGGAGTCTTATGACTTCTTCATTTACTCTTTATCTCTTAAGGTTGGTTTTGGAAGTCGACCATCCTTGAGGAACTCAAAATCTCTACCATGTCGAAGACATTAGAAAACAAATCAGCTATGCTGAAAGACCTCAAGAAAGCTGTTAACAGCTTTGTTTACTCTCCATCGGAGAGCAAGTTGGCAAACTGCCGACTCCAAGTTACTGAACTTGTTCAGTTCCTTCAGTCCATCGAAGTTCCGAAGGAAGAGCCTAAGAAGCCAAAGGCTTCTAAGTCAAAGTCCAAGGCTTCCAAGCCGAAGGCTACTCCGAAGCCAAAGGCTTCCAAGTCTTCAAAGCCGAAGGCTTCTAAGTCTTCTTCGAAGACGGGGCGGAAGGCTGAAATCGAAGCCCTTCTATCTTCTGATAAGAAGATGAAGAGAGCAGAACGTTCCGTTCTGAACAAGGAGTTGTTTGCTTTGCAAACAGCAGAAAGACGCTCTTCGAAGAAGAGTAAGTCGAAGACTGTTCGACGTCCTAAGAGGACGTCAGCTAATGGTCTTGAGTTAACTCAAGCTAAGGACGGCATCGGAATTGGCAAAGCCAAAAAGACAAAAGCTGTTGCTCTTGACGGTAGTCAAGCTATGCCTTTCGAACCTCGTAAAGAGGTTCCAGTAGTCGAACCAAAGGTTCGTAAGAAAGAGCAAATGAAGCTGACCCTCTTAGAGGGTGAGACTCCTCAAGAGGCGATGGCTCGTCACCGCTCTGCACAGATAGAGGCTGCCCGCCTTGAAGCTGAAGCTTTGATTGCTGACACTGCTCCATTCTGATAACGTAGTTATCAATTCATTAGTTATTAAACCCTTTAAATCATAGATTTATGAATCAACCAATTTTTGCCTTTGTCTTCCCGTTCGATAGCGGGGCTGAGTTTCGCTGTAAGCGGAACTTCCCAGATGCGGAGAGTGCCGCGAACTGGGCTGTCAACATCATCCTCAAGGAGGGTGATGAGTATTGCCTCTTTAGAGAGGTTCCATCCTCGGACTACGTGTTCGAGCCTGCCCTTGAATCCCACTCGGTGGTGCGGTGGCATGATGACGACCCCACATGGGAGATGTACGATGTCATCGACTAATTACCCTAAAGGGTAGAAAAATAAATTTGGAATAACGGAAAGTCTGTTATATCTTTGCAATCGGCAATTCAGCCAACTTCAAAATCTCAATCCTATGCTCAAC
>Ga0209305_1001643_pt1 | contig 14060 bp, 16 predicted proteins | sample COGITO_mtgs_1103_FD_184792 | JGI IMG/M metagenome (GOLD analysis project Ga0209305, IMG submission 184792) | Pelagic marine microbial communities from North Sea - COGITO_mtgs_110321 (SPAdes) (version 2) | ecosystem: Environmental > Aquatic > Marine > Epipelagic ...
ATAGTGATGCGATATCTGGTACCCATCAAATGATGTTTGATACGCTGTGGAATGCTTTATAAGCTCATCACTAATTAGATGCGAAATACCTGACTCTTAAAATAAATAGTCTATGCTCAATCCAAAGGATAGCTGTTTTATAGAGCAGTTTACGTGAAAAATTGGAGAGCAATGTGGCAGAGCAACAATTTCGTTTAGTAACACGCAGTGATTTTGACGGCCTCGTCTGTGCCGTTCTATTCAAAGATTTAGGTATGATCAACGATATCCTGTTTGTTCATCCCAAAGATATGCAAGATGGCATTATTGATATTGGTCCCAACGATATCACGACTAACCTACCGTATGTCGCGGGCTGCCATTTGAGCTTCGATCACCATGCGTCTGAAATGAAACGCCGTGGTAATAGTGATCCTGATAATCACATTATCGATACAGAAGCGCCTTCCGCCGCTAGAGTAGTTTACGATTATTATGGCGGCCGTACCCGCTTTCCCGATATTTCTTTGGAAATGATGACGGCAGTAGACAAAGCGGACTCGGCTCAATTCAGCCGCGATGAAATTTTAGACCCCGCTGATTGGGTATTACTCAACTTTTTGATGGACTCCCGCACGGGTCTTGGTCGCTTCCGCGAATTCCGAGTGAGTAATTATCAGTTAATGATGCAGCTTATTGATTATTGCCGCGACCACAATATCGAGCAAATTTTACAGCTCGATGATGTGAAAGAACGCGTCGAATTATACAACGAACACCGACAGCAATTTGAAGACCAGCTAAAGCGCTGCACTACGGTCCATAACAATTTGGTGGTGCTCGACCTGAGAGACGAAGAGATTATCTATGCGGGTAACCGCTTTATGATTTATGCCTTGTTCCCTGAGCAGAATATCTCGATTCATGTGCTATGGGGCTTGAAAAAGCAAAATACAGTGTTTGCTATCGGGGGTTCTATTATTAACCGCAGCCATCAAACTCATATCGGTGAGCTTTGCCTAGAGCATGAAGGCGGCGGCCATAGAAATGCCGGTACCTGTCAGGTCGAAAATGACAAGTACGCTGAAATTTTAGCCGAGTTGATTAAGCGCATTAATCAGGACGGCTAACATAAAGCAACGAATGCCCGTCAGCTAAATAGACTTCATGCCCTCTATCTTATGCCAGTAGCCATTGCAGTAACCCTGCAGCGGTATACGGGTATTATCCAGCAATGCCTGTTGGAATTTATCTAACCAGTCAAATACTTCCAATGAATGCGGGCTCATTCGTACAATATCGACCAAGCCTGCCATTGAAGGTAAATCATTAATCAGATTCTGTATTGAACCCGACATCGTTTGAATGCCGTTCATGAGGAACAATTCTAACCCTTCTTGGCTATCAATCTTGCGGCCTTCAGGGTATTTAATGCAGCATAATCCGCACTGATCTTTTGGCCTGTCTTCCGAACGCGCGGTAAAACAACGGGCTGAGTAAGCCAGAGGTAAATATCCATAGCCGTACACTTCGGTCTCTATCTGTTCGCGTATACCGAGTTCTTCACAGCCTGTGAGCACATTCATTAACCAGTCTTTGGATAGCTCTACGGGAATAACCCAACGCTGCATGCCTCGATCTAATAATACTTTTAAATCATGCTGGTTATAAATATTCAGTGCTGCTCCCGCGATAAAAGGAATTTTGGCTTCTGATAAAATCTCTACTGCGCCAAAATCATTCGCCTCAACTTTTAATTCGCCGTTAAGACACACCTTCTTTAACGTGGCTAACTCACTTTTTGCCTCTAACAGAGCCAAGCTCGATAATACGACCGACTTGCCTTTTTTTGTTAGCTCGCGCCCCACCTCAAGCCAATCTTCTAATCTCAATTCCCGTCGTTTTGAGCAGACGGATTCACCTAGATAGACATGGTCAACGCTGGAATCAGCAACCCGTTGATAAAAGTCGCAGGTTGTATCTTTATCCCAATAAAATTGGATGTTCCCCATAGAGAATTCCATATCAGCTCCTATTGTCAGTTTACTGCCAGGTACGTTCATAAGCACCTAAAGTCGTTTGTGAACCTTCCGACAAAGCACTTAAGCATTGATCCCATTCTTTCTGCACTTGGAAAGAATCAGGATGACTTTTCATTGCATCAATCGCTTTGCGCCAGGTTTTGGTGACCTGCCTCGTATACGCTGGGCTGCGCTGACGTCCTTCAATTTTTAACGCACTGATGCCGATGTTATTCAGCTGCGGTAATAAGCTTAATGTATTCAAACTGGTGGGTTCTTCTAGCGCGTGAGTCACTTCGCCTTCGACATTAAAACGGCCTTTGCATAACGTTGGATAACCCGCGTTCTCTCCTTCGGCAAAGCGATCGATCAGAACATCGTTTAAGCGACTTTCTAATCCTTGATCCGTTTCTTGCCAGCGAACAAATTTTGCCGGGGAACAGGCACCTACAGTATTAGGAGACTCTCCCGTCATATAAGACGATAAGTAGCAGCGCCCTTCAGCCATGATACACAGGCTGCCAAAGGCAAATACTTCCAGCTCTATATCGGTATCTTGAGCAAGGTTGGCGACCTGTTGATAAGAAAGCACCCGTGGCAAAACCACACGGCTGATACCAAACTGTTTAAAAAAGTTAATCGCGGCGACATTGGTGGCAGCAGCTTGCACCGAAAGGTGTAATTCAAGTTCTGGATAGTGAGTGGCAGCGTATTCTAAAACCGCGATGTTAGAGGCGATTAAGACATCTGCTCCCATATCATGAGTTTTCTTTACCGCATCAAACCATGCTTGGCTGCGATCGGGATGAGCAAAAGTATTCACCGCCACATGTACTCGACGGTTTCTATCGTGGGCGTAATTAACCCCTTGAGCCATGGTTTTATCGGTAAAGTTTAAACCGGCGAAATGGCGTGCATTAGTATCGTCTTTTAAACCCAGATAAATAGCATCAGCACCTTCATCTACCGCAGCTTTTAAGGCGGGCAAACTGCCTGCGGGACTTAATAATTCCATCTTAGCTCCTTACGAACTCCATACTGTTTCTTGATCTTGATTAAGGCATCATCAAAAAGGTCCAGTAGACTGAGCTTATCTTCAACTCATCGAGCTGCGTGGATCTATATATGCGATTAAAAAAACTGATGCCCAAAAAGGCTTTGCTCATAAACGCAAAGCTAGCGCGCTTTATAAAAAACAGCCCTCTGTTAAAAAAGAGTCAACAGAAGGCGGTAAAACATTCAACAGCACTGCTTGCGATAGCGCACAAGATTATGCCGACTAAGGTCGAGAACTACTTTGTCTTACATCAAGTTAAGCGCTTAAGTCAGCCATTTATGGATGAAGGTGAGATCGATTTTTTAGATAATAAGATCGTCGAAGTTGAAATTAGAGACCTCTCAGCCAAATGGTATTTCACTAAAATTGGCCGACAATTAGCCATGTTGGATAAAACCAAAGCGCTCGCGGTAAACCCTGAGCCCGATGTGGTATTCAGTGCATCGGTGGATGCTTTGGTATTGATGGCATCACAAAAAGTCGATCCTGATACACTGTTTTTTAGTCGTAAACTTAAGATTACTGGGGATACTGAGCTGGGACTGGAGATTAAAAATCTATTCGATCAGTTTGATTTAGAGTTGCTCGATAAGCCTTTTAGAAATGCTTTGAATACTTGGTCGGATGAATTGATCGCAGCTCAAGCTCACTGAAACCCTACCACAGTAAAAGCCAGGCATAAAAAAACCGAACCCCATTACTGGAGTTCGGTTTTTTTAGAAGCAAGATCTCTAGTTAAACTAGATTACTTACCCAACTTTTTACGAATCTGCTGGATCGTACGCAACTGAGCTGCGGCCTCTGCCAACTGACTCATCGCGCGTGAGTAGTCAAAGTCTGAACTCTGATTTTCTAACGCTTGCTGAGCATGTTTCTGTGCTTCTAATGCCGCAGCCTCATCGAGGTCTTTGGCACGCAAGGCGGTATCAGCCAAAACAGAAATATTGTTTGGCTGAACTTCTAAATAACCGCCTGAAACGTAGATCACTTCTTCCTCACCACCTTGTTTGATGATGCGGACAGGACCTGGCTTCAATGCAGTAAGCAAAGGAGCGTGACCACGGGAAATACCCAGGTCACCCAACTCACCGGCTGCTACTACCATTTCTACCAGCCCAGAGAAAATACTTTCCTCTGCACTAACGATGTCACAATGGACACATATCATGGTCATAGTATTCGCCTCTTTGATTACAGGTTCTTAGCCTTCTCAACGGCTTCATCAATTCCGCCAACCATGTAGAACGCCTGTTCAGGCAGATCATCATAGTCACCGTTTAGAAGACCTTGGAAACCAGTGATGGTTTCTTTCAGAGAAACGTATTTACCAGGTGCGCCTGTGAAGATCTCGGCAACGTGGAAAGGCTGAGATAAGAAACGCTCAATCTTACGTGCACGGTTAACAGACAGCTTATCTTCGTCAGACAATTCGTCCATACCAAGAATCGCGATGATGTCTTTCAGCTCTTTATAACGCTGAAGAACACCCTGAACGCCACGAGCGATATCGTAGTGCTCTTGTCCGATAACTAGAGGATCTAGCTGACGAGAAGTAGAATCTAATGGATCGATCGCTGGGTAAATACCCTTAGATGCGATATCACGAGAAAGTACAACCGTTGAATCCAAGTGAGCAAACGTTGTTGCTGGCGATGGATCCGTCAAATCATCTGCTGGTACGTATACGGCTTGAACGGAAGTAATAGAACCGCTCTTAGTAGACGTAATACGTTCCTGTAGAACACCCATCTCTTCTGCAAGAGTTGGCTGGTAACCTACGGCAGAAGGCATACGACCTAATAGTGCAGATACTTCCGTTCCGGCCAAAGTGTAACGATAGATATTATCTACGAACAATAATACATCTTTACCTTCGTCACGGAATTTCTCAGCCATAGTAAGACCCGTCAACGCTACGCGTAAACGGTTACCAGGAGGCTCATTCATCTGACCATAAACCATTGCTACTTTAGACTTAACTTTATCGTCTAGGTTTACAACACCAGACTCAGCCATTTCGTAGTAGAAATCGTTACCTTCACGAGTACGCTCACCAACACCTGCGAATACAGACAAACCGGAGTGTGCCTTTGCAATGTTGTTAATAAGTTCCATCATGTTTACTGTTTTACCAACACCAGCACCACCGAAAAGACCTACTTTACCACCCTTAGCGAATGGGCAGATCAAATCGATTACTTTGATACCAGTTTCTAACAAATCGTTAGAGTTAGCTTGCTCATCGAATGATGGAGCGTCACGGTGGATAGAAGCAACTTCTTTCGCACCAATCTCGCCACACTCATCGATAGGACGGCCAAGCACGTCCATAATGCGACCCAAAGTTTCGATACCAACCGGTACAGAAATTGGAGCGCCAGTATTAGTTACCGTAAGACCACGTTTAAGGCCTTCAGTAGAACCCATTGCAATTGTACGAACGATTCCGTCACCCAGCTGCTGCTGAACTTCTAGAGTCGTTTCTGTACCATTTACAGTAAGTGCGTCATAAATTTTCGGCACTTCGTCACGAGGGCATTCTACGTCGATAACGGCGCCAATGATCTGAACAATAGTTCCGCTCATATCCGTCTTCCTCTTAATTTATAAGCCTGCGTTGCTCAGCGTTATACCGCTGCTGCACCGCTGACGATTTCTGAAATTTCTTGGGTAATTGCTGATTGACGTGCTTTGTTATAAAGCATGTTCAAATCATCAATGATGTCACCAGCATTGTCTGTTGCGTTTTTCATCGCAAACATACGAGCTGCTTGTTCACATGCATTGTTTTCAACAACACCTTGGTAGACTTGAGATTCTACGTAACGCAATAAAAGACCTTCTAAAATCTCTTTTGCATCAGGTTCGTAGATGTAATCCCAATGACCTTTCAGTTCTTCGTCTGATTGAGCCTGTAGTGGTAACAATTGCTCCACTTCAGGTGCTTGTGTCATGGTGTTCACGAAACGGTTGCGCACTATGTATAAACGATCGATCGTACCTGCATCGAAAGCGTCTAACATGGCCTTTACCGAACCGATAAGGCTAGCCAGTTCTGGAGCATCGCCTAAATGGCTTGTTGATGCTAGAACATTGCCGCCAAAGCTACTGAAGAAATTAACGGCTTTAGCGCCGATAGCGCAGAAGTCAGCTTCTACACCTTTTTCTTTCCAAGCTTTAACATCTTTTACGAGGTGTTTGAACGCATTGTTGTTCAAGCCACCACAAAGGCCTCGGTCGGAAGACACCACGATATAGCCAACACGCTTAACTTCGCGGTCTTGCAAATAACGGTGACGGTACTCAGAGGTTGCATTAGCCAAGTGACCAATCACAACACGGATACGATCCGCGTATGGACGACCATGGGCCATACGAGCCTGAGCACGACGCATCTTACTTACAGCAACTTTTTCCATTGCTGAGGTAATTTTCTGCGTACTTTGTACACTCGAAATTTGCTCTTTAATCTCTTTGCCGACTGCCATAAAAGCTGCCTCATTAACGTTAAATTTAAAGCCGAACTATAAATAGTCCGACTTCAGCTCACAAAATTACCAGGCTTGAGTAGACTTGAATTTCTCAACTAACTCTTTAAGACTTGCAGCAATATCTTTGCTGTAGTCGCCTTTAACATTGATCTGAGCCATTAAATCAGCGAATTCGCTGTTAGCGTAAGAGATCAATGCGGCTTCAAAATCACCAATTTTGTTTACTTCAACGTCGTCTAGGAAGCCTTCAGTAGCAGCAAAAATCGACAGACCCATTTCACCAGTAGACATAGGTGCATATTGCTTCTGCTTCATTAACTCTGTAACGCGCTGACCGAACTCAAGTTGAGCACGAGTAGCATCGTCAAGGTCAGAAGCAAACTGAGCAAATGCTGCTAGTTCACGGTACTGAGCCAAAGCAAGACGAATACCACCGCCTAACTTCTTAATAATCTTTGTTTGCGCTGCACCACCAACACGAGAAACAGAAACACCGGCGTTCATCGCTGGACGAATACCAGAGTTGAACAGGCTTGTTTCAAGGAAGATCTGACCATCAGTAATCGAAATTACGTTAGTCGGTACGAAAGCAGAAACGTCTCCGCCCTGTGTTTCGATGATAGGAAGAGCGGTTAAAGAACCGGTTTTTCCTTCAACGCCACTAATTCTCTCAACGTACGTAGGATTTACACGACATGCGCGTTCCAATAGACGTGAGTGAAGATAGAAAACATCACCAGGGTATGCTTCACGGCCCGGAGGACGTTTCAACAATAGAGATATCTGACGATAAGCCCAAGCTTGCTTGGTTAAATCATCATATACGATCAAGGCGTCTTCGCCTTGATCTAGGAAGTATTCACCCATCGCACAACCAGAGTACGGTGCAAGATACAGCATAGATGCTGGATCAGACGCGCCTGCGGCTACGATAATAGTGTGTTCCATCGCGCCGTGCTCTTCTAACTTACGAACAACGTTCGCGATAGAAGATTGCTTCTGGCCGATTGCAACATATACACATTTAACACCGGTGCCTTTCTGGTTAATAATGGCGTCGATAGCCATTGCAGATTTACCAGTCTGACGGTCACCAATGATCAGCTCGCGCTGACCACGGCCAACCGGCACCATGGAATCTACAGATTTATAACCAGTTTCAAGCGGCTGATCTACGCCTTGACGTGAAATTACACCAGGTGCAACACGTTCAACAGGAGCAGTTCTTTTCGCTTCAATCGGACCTTTACCGTCAATTGGAGTACCCAGTGCGTCTACAACGCGGCCAAGCAAAGCTTCGCCTACTGGTACTTCAAGAATACGGCCGGTACATTTGGCAGTTTGGCCTTCTGCGATGCTTTTGTAGTCACCTAGGACTACAGCACCTACAGAGTCACGCTCTAAGTTAAGCGCAAGACCGTATATACCGCCTTCAAATTCTATCATCTCACCGTACATTACGTCGGCAAGACCATGGATACGAACGATACCGTCAAATACTGATACAACGGTGCCCTCATTCTGGGCTTGGGAAGTAACATCGAGGTTATCGATGCGCTTCTTAATGATTTCGCTGATCTCAGATGGATTCAGTTGCTGCATGCTCATCCCTCAACTAGGTGTCCATTGCTTCGGCTAGCTTGGCTAGCTTACCGCGAACAGATCCGTCGATGACTAAGTCTCCAGCACGAATAATAGCGCCGCCAACCAATGAAAGGTCAACCTCGCCTGTTAAACGTACGTCGCACTGTAATTTATTTTTCAGTGCTAGAGACAATGTTTCTTGTTGTGCGTCTGTTAGTTCAAAAGCAGAGGTTACAGTCACGTCAATTGCGTGTTCCTGTGCTGCTTTTAATTCTTCAAAGGCTTCAACAATTTCTGGTAACAAAGTTAGACGTTTATTTTCGCCTAGAATCATCAGGAAATTTTTTCCTGCCTGATTTAACTTGTCACCGCACAAGTCGGTTAATGCCGTAGCTTGTTGCTTAGCAGTAAGAGACGGATGTACTAGTATTTTAGCGACCGAGTCATCGGCTGCGAACTGAGTCGCAGTCGATAACATGTCAGACCATTGTACTAATGCATTCTGTTCTACTGCTTCAGCAAAAGCTGCTTTGGCATAAGGCCGCGCAAGAGTGGTTAATTCAGCCATGGCTTCCTCGCTTAAAGCTCGTTAGCCAACTGATCAAGCAATTCGCTATGAGCTGCTTCATCAACTGATTTTGCCAAGATTTTAGATGCGCCAGCCACTGCAAGAGCAGAAACCTGTTTACGCAATCCTTCTTTAGCACGATTCACATCTTGCTCAATTTCAGCTTGAGCTGCAGCTTGCAAACGAGAACCTTCTTCACGAGCAGCGTCTTTCGCTTCATCGATAATCTGGTTAGCGCGCTTGTTAGCCTGCTCAATAATTTCTGCGGCTTTCTCTTTGCTTTCGCGTAACTGGTCGCCTGCTTTTTGTTGAGCAAGTTCCAGGTCACGAGTAGCGCGATTAGCGGCATCAAGGCCATCAGCAATTTTCTTTTCACGAGCAGCCATAGCACCGATAAGGTGCGGCCACACAAACTTCATGCAAAACGCCACGAAGATCGCGAAAGTAATGATCTGGCCGATCAAAGTTGCATTAATGTTCATGCCAGAGCCCTCTTAAATAAAATGAAATTAGGCTTTGGTAAACATTAAGAACAAACCAAGACCAACACCGATCATTGGAACTGCATCCAATAGACCTGCGATTAGGAACATTTTACCTTGTAGCATAGGACCAAGCTCTGGTTGACGAGCTGTTCCTTCAAGAAGGCGTCCGCCAAGTAAACCAAAACCGATAGCAGTACCAAGGGCACCGAAACCAATCATTAGGGCTGCTGCGATATAAACTAGACCTGCGTCCATAATTATCTCCAATTGTATTGAAAGTTAGTGAGTAAAAAGGTTAAAAAATTAATGATCTTCGTGCGCCATGCTCAAATACACGATGGTTAACATCATGAAAATGAACGCTTGCAGTGTGATCACTAGAATATGGAATACTGCCCAAGCCCATTGTAAGACACCACCCAATAGAGCCAACGCTATACCGCCAGAGAACATTAATGCGATTAAGATGAAGATCATCTCCCCTGCATACATGTTTCCGAACAAACGAAGAGCTAGTGAGATAGGCTTAGCCAGTAGAGCAACAGATTCCAAGAAGAAGTTCACAGGAATAAATAATGCCTGAATGAACATGTTTTTCGAGTTAAACGGATGAAGCGTTAACTCGCCAACAAAGCCAGTAATGCCTTTGATTTTGATGCTGTAGAAGATCATTAGTACGAATACAGTGATCGACATACCTAAAGTAATGTTTACATCAGTAGAAGGGACAACCTTCATGAAGTGAACACCGAATGCTCCAAAGATAGTCGGTAGAACGTCAACCGGAATCAAATCCATTGCGTTCATCATGAATACCCAAGCGAAGATAGTCAGCGCTAAAGGTGCTACCAACTTACTGCTGCCGTGGAACGCTTCTTTAACAGTGTTATTGATAAACTCTAATAACAATTCAACAAAGCTTTGCAGACCACTTGGGGTATCTGTTGATGCTTTTTTAGCCGCACGGCCAAAAATAAACATCAATAGCAAAGCCAAACCTGCAGACCAACCTAATGAATCCACATGAAAAGCCCAAAAGCCCATTTCAGTGGCATGTTCGCCACTTTGGGCCAACATCCAAGTAGCCTCAGTCAATTCAGTCACTTCACCATCTTTAACATAATCAGTACCTGCTGGTAACTGTCCATACGTCAGATTGGTAAGGTGGTGTTTGATGTAACCAGTAGCATCAGTCGCCATCTTTCACTCTCAATTTAAGTTTAAAAAAGTGTTAAAAAGCTCTGATCAATTCATTCTCAGAATGAATTCATCAAAGCTTCGCAATTCTTGCTGCCATCACATGGCTAAACTGCACCGTGATGAACGCCCCAAACAATGCCCAGGGATTCAAAGGATCTACTCGTGAAAAGATCACTGCAAAACTCATTGCGGTGAGAACAAATTTCCACGACTGCCCTTGATAAAACGATTGCACAACTTGATCAACAGATCGTGCACCGCTGTACTTAAATGCGCGCCAAATGAAATAACCACTTGGTACTGCACAGGTTAAACCCCCTAACAAGGCTGAATAACCGGCTTCAAAGCTATGAATCAACGCAAACAACGCGATGATTATACTTAAAGAAAACTGCATTATCGCTATGCGATAAACCGGAGGTCTAGCTATCGATGTCACGGAAGACCTCTCTTTCCCCTACTATTTTAGGCGCATGGATTATATGGATTCGCAGCCAATTCTTCAACCTAAAGCTGAAAATTGGCATGATTTAATTGTATTAAAGTGTCTATTTAATAATCGACACAAGGTCAATCTATTGAATATGCGCTAAAATTCCGTCCAACTCATCTAGATTACTGTAGTTAATAACCAGTTTACCTTTGCCTTTAGCTGAGTGTTGGATGGCAACATTAGCCCCTAAGCGTTCACCTAACGTACGTTCTAAACGCTGAATATCCGGATTAGGGCGGGCTTTTTCTTTCCCCTCCACTCCAGTATTGGCTTCTTCTTGCACATTACGTACGTACGCTTCGGTTTGGCGTACTGTCATATCTTTCGCAACAACATGCCGTGCGGCTTCACTTTGCTTTAACGCTTGTAGACCTAATAGTGCCTTCGCATGGCCCATTTCGATATCACCACGCTCTAGCATAATTTTTACATCATCATTGAGCTGCATTAAACGCAGTAAATTGGCGACAGTGGCACGAGACTTACCTACCGCATCACCGACCTCTTGCTGAGTCAATTCAAACTCCTGCTGTAAACGGTATAGCGCTTGCGCTTCTTCCATTGAATTCAGGTTTTCGCGCTGGATGTTTTCAATCAAGGCCATCGCAATGGCCGCATCGTCTGGCACATCACGAATAATCACAGGAACCGTATCGAAACCCGCAAGCTGTGTTGCACGCCAGCGACGTTCACCCGCTATGATTTCATAACGCGCAGTTGTGTCAGAAGCACTACCGGAATCTTTAGTAGACTCTTTATTAGAGAGTGGACGAATAACGATTGGCTGCATTAAGCCTTGAGCTTTAATAGAAGCCGCAAGCTCTTCTAAAGCTTCTTGATGCATGTCTTTACGCGGTTGGTATTGGCCTGGCTGAATAAATTCAACCGGCATGTGCTTAATCCCCCCCACTTGCGAGTCAGCTTCAACCACACTGGGCTGAATGCTCACTTCCTGCACTTCAGTAGTACTGGCTGCATCCGTTGCAGATTTATTGTGCGCTAATGCATCACCTAATAATGCATCGAGGCCACGACCTAGGCCACGTTTCTTTGACATGCTGATTTCCAATTAGTCAGGAGCTAAAGCTAGCTCGCTACTTTTTTTGTAATAGTCTTAGCTGGCGTTATTTTTTTAGCCGCAGGATTTTTACTGTTCGTTCGACGATTAATCTCACCCGCTAAGGCAAGGTACGCTATCGCACCACGTGAATTTTTATCATAAGCCAAAGCAGGTAAACCATAACTAGGCGCTTCGGCTAATCGCACATTACGAGGGATCACTGTGCTATAAACTTTATCACCAAAATGCGTAATCAACTGCGTTGAAACATCTGTTGTTAAACTATTACGTGGATCATACATCGTGCGTAAGATGCCTTCGATCTTCAATTCTGGATTAAGATTCGACTTAATTTTTTCGATGGTCTGAATTAAAGCCGACAAACCTTCCAGTGCATAATACTCACATTGCATAGGGATCAATACACCCTGCGCTGCAACCATTGCATTGATTGTTAGCATGCTTAATGACGGTGGGCAGTCGATAATAATGTAATCGTAGTTAGCACTTACTTTCTCTAACGCCGAGCGCAATCTTGTCTCACGTTGAGGTAAATCCATTAGTTCAACTTCAGCCGCGGTTAAATTAGCATTCGTCGGCAATACATCAAAACCTGCACTTTCAGACGTAACGATCGCTTCACTGATTAAGCACTTACCGGTCAAAACTTCGTAGAGCGATTGTTCAAGTTCGTGCTTATCAATACCACTGCCCATAGTCGCATTGCCTTGCGGATCAAGATCAACCATAAGAACTTTTCGCTTAGTAGCGGCAAGTGAAGCAGATAAGTTGACTGCTGTGGTGGTTTTACCCACTCCGCCTTTTTGATTGGCAACGACTAAAATTTTGCTCATTTCGTTATCCTACAGCCCAGACAATAAGGGATTTTAAATTATTTTGGTTTAAAGGCTAAAAGGTGACGTTCGCCGTCAACTCCAGGAACGTTTAATTCGTGGCTTTCAATTAGCTCATATTTATCCGCTACCGCTGCAAATTCTTCCGTTGGATATATACCTTTCATCGCTAAGAATATGCCATTTTCCGCTAACAAATGCGTGCACCAATATGTCATATCGGTAATGGAAGCAAAAGCGCGAGATACGATCATATCGAAACCTTGCTCAGGTTGATAGGCTTCAACTCGTTCATTGATAATGGTGACGTTATCTAGCTTCAAGGCGAGTTTTGCTTGAAACAAGAAACGGGTTTTCTTGCCGTTACTGTCTAATAAAGTGAACTTCTTTTCAGGGTTCATGATTGCAAGCACGATACCCGGTAAGCCGGGACCTGTACCTACATCGATAATGTTATCCACCGCTTGGATATAAGAATGAACGATAAGGCTATCTAGAAGGTGCAGCGGAATCATTTGCTCAGGATCACGAATCGCTGACAAGTTATAGGCTTTATTCCATTTAATGAATAATTCTAGGTATTCCACTAATAGTTCAAGTTGCTGATCACTAAGAGTGACGCACATTTGGGTCGCGCCCGCTGAAATTGCTGAAGAATAATTAGCCATAATTTGCCGTGTTTGGATCTGTGTATTTAAAGAAAAGCATTCTAGCATAAAAGATGAAAAGCCTAAGATAAAAGCGCTTGTCCTGCCTGGGTAGAGTCACTTCGTTAGAATTAAGGATAAGCGCATAATTAGAAGCTTTGAGACATTTAACTTTCTGTGGATAAATCTGTGTGCTTATTATTTTTCCAATGCATTAAGTGCCTGGGCTATTCATCGCTATCAGGTTTAACCTAAAAAGCGAGTCTCAGCAGGTACGTCTTTGCTCACAACAACGTTTGCACCGATAAGAGCATTTTCACCAATCGTTACGCCCGGCAGAATCTTTGCTCCGCCACCAATCCAAGCCCCATCACCAATAGTCACGGGTTGAGCGTTACAGCCGCCTGCTCTTCGCGCTTGAGCATCACGTGGATGATCCACAGTATAGATATGAACACCCGGCCCCAGCATAACGTCATCACCTATAGTGATTGCAGCACTATCAAGCATCACACAGTTAAAGTTGGCGTAAAAATTACTGCCAAGAGATATCTGGCCACCATAATCACACTGAAAACCGGGTTCAATTACTGCTGTGGATAACTTATTGAATAAACGACT
>Ga0209305_1001648_pt1 | contig 14044 bp, 18 predicted proteins | sample COGITO_mtgs_1103_FD_184792 | JGI IMG/M metagenome (GOLD analysis project Ga0209305, IMG submission 184792) | Pelagic marine microbial communities from North Sea - COGITO_mtgs_110321 (SPAdes) (version 2) | ecosystem: Environmental > Aquatic > Marine > Epipelagic ...
CGCACCTGTAGCAGTTGCAGCAGCCGCACCGGCAGCCGACGCAGCAGCAGATGCACCAGCAAAAGAAGAAAAGAAAGAAGAACCTAAAAACGAAGAAGCAGCCATGGAAGGACTCTCATCCTTATTCGGCTAAGCAACTTTATTCTTTCACCTTAATTTTATACTTATTTTTAATTAATCTTAATTACTCTGTTTGCCATTTTTCTATTCGTTGACAGAATTTTCTTTTAGTACTGAATTTTTTATTTATGTTTTAGATCTATTTGGTACTATAGCTTTTGCAATAACTGGCGCCTTTAAGGCAATTGAAAAAAAATTTGATTTTGTGGGAATTCTACTACTTGCAACTATTACTGGTGTGGCAGGAGGTACGATAAGAGATGTTGTCTTGGGTAGGGTTCCCAATTCTATTGTAGATCCAGCATATGTCATAGCTACTGTTGCTTCAGGAATCGTTATCTTCTTTTTGTATTCTAAATTAAAAAAACACTGGAATTTATTTTTGAAATTTGATGCAATTGGTCTTGGTGTTTTTACAATTATTGGAGCAACTTTTGCTTACAATATTTTTGGATTGAATTTTTTAGCCATTTTACTGGCAGGTATTTTGACTGCTGTTGGTGGTGGTGTGTTAAGAGATGTCTTTGTCAATCAATCCCCTATTGTGTTTGTAAAAGAATTTTATCTTTCTGCTAGTTTTATTGGAATTGTAATTTTTTCAATAATTTTGTATCTTACAGAAGAAATCTATGTTGCAACAATTATTGGAATAATTCTGACTACTGCATTGAGGTTAATTGCAATAAAGTATAACTGGAATTTACCTAAAGTAAAAAACACTGATTCTTAGGCTGGTGTATAGTCTTTTGCTTGACCTGCTAATCCTTTAGCCTGTGCATCTGCTTTTTGTAAAATTTGTTCTTTTGTTTCATCAGTCATGAAACCTGATTCAATAGATACTGAACGTGCAGATTGTGCTGCTTTTGTAAGAATTTGTGTAACGTTATCTGCAGTAATGTAGCCTGCTTCAATTGATAGTGAAACTGCTTCTTGGTGGAATTGTGCAAACAAGTCTCTTGTTTTCTCAACATCGACAATCATCTCATTCTCAGTATATTTGAGACCTTCTTCAACTGCTGAATAAAGTGAAATTCCTGCCTCTACTGGTTTGATATCTAATTTACCTAAAATTGCTGCTAATTTTTCATTAATTACATCACCTTTTTTGGCTGGTGTTGTTTCTTTGGCAATCCAAATTGTTCCTTGATCAATCTTTGTTGGAATTCCTGCCTCTTTGAATTCTGTAAGCATTGGTCCTGGTGCAATTCCTGTGTTTTTCTCAGCTACTACAATATCCATACTTGCAATATCTCCAGAACGTGCACCCATCATGACTTTGTTTTTGCCTAGTAACACATTGAGTTTGAATGGTGACATGTTTGTAAATATGAACATGACTTGTCCTTTTAGTTCTGTAGAAAATTCTTTCATACCTGGAATGTCTGATGCTTCAAGTGCTTTTTTTGCAACTCTATCTTTGACACAAACAAATTCTACTTCACCTTTCAAAGTTTTTCTTAATGGTAAAATTTGTGTTGAACGAACTTTATTCATTTGAATAATTGAGATTGTTTTGTATTTTTTTGGTAACTCTAGTAATTGTTGATACATTTCCGTTTTTCTTTTTGGATATGTAGTTCTATTTTCATGCATACTTTTTCTTTATCTCCTGTACTTGTTTGACTGGTTTGCCCATTGTAGTTTTTATCATAACTTTTTTGATATTTTTTTCACCGTTTGGTAATTTTTTCTCAATTGTATTTAGAACTGTAAATGCATTAGTTGCTAAATCTGAATCTTCCATAGATTCATCTCCAATTTTACATGAAATTGATAATGATGCTCTTGTTCTAACTTTAATTGATGTTCTAAATCTTGCTAGAAATGCATCAATAGGTGCATCAAATGGAACTGGTGTTGGCATTTTTCCTCTTGGACCTAAAAGTTGACCAAGTGCTTTACCAACTGTTGGCATAATTTTTGTATCTGCCAAAAAGAAATCATATTTGTTAATGAATTTTCTAGATTCTCTTTTGTTAGCTTCAAATTTTGCTAATTCTTCATTTCCAATTACAGAATCTGCATTTGCTGCTTTTGCTTTTTGGCTCATTTCACCAGTAGCAATTACACATACTGTTGCAGGAGAATTTGTTTTTGGAAGTTGAACTACTTCATTAATTGCAAATCCTTTCTTTACATCAATATCTTTGAAATTAATTATTAGCTCTAAGGATTGTTTAAATTTCGTTTTTTTAGTCTCTTCTTTGGCTTTTGTTACTACTTCTGCCAATTGTGCTTCTGTAATCATTACGAACAAATTCCAGAAAACCTACTTAAAATCGTTTAGAGATCGAGCTTCCTAGCTCTCAATTATTTTAAAAAATTTTCTTTTTTTATATGAAAAAATTGTAATTTCAAAGCAATTTTTGCCAAAAACTTATAGATATATTAAATGAGAAGCAATCTTTTCATCATATTGCATCGATTTGATGATCTTGATATGAAATTGCTCTATGAGTTAACTAAAGATGGATCTATTTCAGTTCCTGTCTTATCTAAAAAACTTGGAATTAACGCCTCTGTTTTGTATAGTAGAATTAAACGATTGATGAAAAAGAAATTAATCAAAAAATTCACTGTTGATATTGATCAATCTTTGTTGGGATTTGGAGTAAAGGCCTCAGTTGGAGTTAATCGTGACCCAAAATTAAAAGAAAAAATTCATGAGAAATTCATGGAGACAGTTGAAATTGTTTCTATTTCTGAAGTGACTGGTAGATTTGATATCATGATTGAAGTATATGCAAAAAATCTTGAAGCCTTACACTCTGTAGTTATTGAAAAAATTGGAAAAATAGAAGGTGTTCAAAATACTGAAACCTTTGTAGAATTACAAAAAACCGATAAAGATCCTGTTTATCTTATTGAATAATTATTGGAATTTTTCATCCCATTTACCTTCATTGATTTCGGCAGTAATTTCTTTTGGAGTTTTTCCTTCTACTTTAACTCCTAATGCCACACATGTTCCAATGATGGATTTTGCAACTGATTTTAATGATGTTGCATAAGATTTTTCGAGTTTTGTATTTGCTACTTTAACAATTCCGTCCATTGTGACATCTCCTGCCCATTCTGTACCTGAAGTACTAGAACCTTTTTGAATTCCTGCTTCTTTCATGATTAATGCTGCAGCAGAAGGAATGCCGATTTCAATTTCATATTTTTTTGTATCTGTATCTACTATGACAGTTACAGGAACTTTCATTCCCTCGAAATCTTTAGTTTTTTCATTAATTGCTGAGATAACTTCCATGATGTTAACTCCTAGAGGACCTAGTGCTGGACCTAATGGTGGACCTGCGGATGCTCCTCCTCCAGTTACAAGTGATGATACTTTTTGTTCTCCCATGTTAAATCAGTTTAATCCCGAAAATTTAATCCTTCCTAAGCTCCACTCGAGAGTTTAAGATAATTTGCATCTACAGTTACTGGTAATTGATAAGATGCATCAAGTAACACAACTGTTGCTTCTTCTTTATCTGCATCTATTCTAGTAATTGTTGCTTTCATTCCTTTGAATGGTCCGCCGGTAATTTCAATAATATTATCTACTTCTAATGTTGAAACTGTTGATTTCTTGACAAGATAACCTTCGATATCTTTGAATTCTAATTCTCCTCTTAATTGACCACGAATGTGTCTGACTCCTTCTACTGCCATATATGCATCACTTGGATTGATTGCTTCGATTACAACATATCCTTTAAGATTGTCAACTAGTAAAACTGATTGAATGTTAATTTGATTGGCATTTGCTTTAGCTTCTAATAATCTCATTACCACTTTTTCTTGACCTCCTGTGGTTCTAATTGCAAATAAATGTGATTTAATTTCCTCAGACAATTTTATCGACCAAATGTTACTACCGAAAACACAAATTGAATTATAAATCCAATTGTACCTACTCCGAGAATTCCTGTTAATACTAATCTGAGATGTTGTTGATATTCATCCTTATCTGGCTTTTTTGCCATTTTCATAGTATTAGACATATTTTTCAAAGTCTGTTTCGGGTTCATTGGTGGAAATTAATATGGTGTCCTTATAATCCTTATCTCATGGAACTCCTAATTGCGTATCGAGATGACCCTGCTGGTTACAATATGGCAAATTTTCTTTCACAAAAAATGACCCTAGATGGAGATATTTTTCGAGGTAAATTTTATGATTTAATCATTATTTCAACTCCTACAATTTCTGCTGATTGGCTAGAAGAAAAATATGATTATGATGGTTTTGTATTTTTATCAAAACATGCTGCAGAATCTGGAGTTTTGGCATTGACTTGTCATAGTACTGGAAACTTTTCTGAAGCAAAATTTGGTGGAAATGATAGAGAAGTTGCTATTCCTCATCCTGATCTACAAAAATATTATCTTCAAACATTACAAAAACATCAATCGGATTTCTCAGAATTTCAAATTACTATTGAAGCAACTCATCATGGTCCAACTGCATTAACTAAACCTACAATTTTCATAGAAATTGGTACTACTCAAAAACAATGGACTGATGTATCCTTATGTGAATCTGTGGCAAATTTAGTTCACCAAATTTTTCTCAACAAGTTACCTGAAAACCCTGTAGCAATTTGTTTTGGTGGAACTCACTACTCCACAAAATTTACTCATGAATTACTTGAAGGAAAATTTGCTCTTGGAACAGTAATTCCAAAACATGCTTTAGATGAACTTGATGAGGAATTATTTTCACATATAATTAAACAAAATAAAATGGCAAAATATGCTCTTTTAGATTGGCGTGGATTGGGAACAAATAAACAAAAAATTATTGAACTTCTTAAATCAACTTCACTTGAGATAATTAAATTATGAATCTTGAACAAAGAGTTTACAAAAAATTACTAGATGTTCCTAAAGGTCAAATTACAACTTATGGGGAATTGGCAAAAGCTGTTGGATTAAAAAATGGTCAAAGAGTAATTGGGAAAATTATGAATAATAATCCATATCCTGCAATAGTTCCATGTCATCGTGTAGTAATGTCTACAGGTAAAATTGGTGGTTATGCATATGGTGAACATATCAAAACTAAAATGCTTAGTGATGAGGGAGTAGAAATCAAAAATGGTAAAATCTCAAGTTTTGATAAAAAATTATTTAGATTCTAATCTTTTCTTTTAGTTTTAATTTCGTCCATCAGAGTTCTCAAGTGAGCCTTGTTTCTGACAGTATTTCCACCAACTTTTTTGTATAGTGTCCAAAATTCTGGATTTGTCAAATCTTTTCTGTCTTTTGCAATTTTTAATAATCTTCTAAGTGAACGAACTTTTGCAACATAAACTTCTTTTTTACCAACTCTTGCACCTTTTCTACCTTGTTTGGAACCTTGTGTTGTACCCCTTTTGTGTCTCTGATCCAATTTGGTTTGTGCTCTTCCTCTAGATGTTCCTGTAAATGGTTTGATTTGAATTGTATTTGCGGTGATTAAACTTCTAATGTTTTCTCTAGTAATTGCATCTGCAATATCATCTAAATGATCAGTATCAAATTTGATTCTATGAATTCCTACTCCAGTAACTCTGGATGCAAGTCGTTTTTTATCTTTAAGATTTATTGGCAATTACACTCACTCTTGCATTAAATATTTTAAATTTGTTTTCTACTGCTTTAACGACAATTTCTTTTCTCTTTTTAGTACCAACACCATGTCCTAATCTGACTCCATCCTTTTTTGGGTCTAATTTTTCTAAATCTGAAATATTGTAAACTAAATTATCTGTAAATCCTGAAGGATGTAATCCTCTTGCATCTTTAGGTCCACCATATCCAACTTTAACTAAACCTGGACGTCCTCTACTTTTTTGTTTTCTTTGATGATGATCTATTCCTTTTGGTTTTCTCCAATTAGTTTGAAGTCTAACATATCGCCAACTTTCTGGTCTGACAAAATCAGGTTTGTTTTGTTTTACTTCCTGTCTTTTCTCGATCAATTCCTTGTTGATTGGCATGGAACTAAGTCTTGAATTTTGGAATAAATACGTTCCTCGACCTCAAAAAATACTCATGGAAAAGAGATAATAAGGAAAATCTAGGCGGATCTAAATATCTTATGACCCTCGTATATGCTCAAACTCACAACATTTGGAGATTAAACTATTGACAGAATTACTTGGTAGATCCGCTTCAGAGAAATTTTTGTCTCAATTAACGAATTTTGGCATAAATCCATCTAAAGTTCATAGAAATTTACCTACTGATGAAATGGTAGCTATTTCTGTAGATAGAAAGGAAGGTGTTGTTAATTCTACTGGTTCTCTTTCAGTAAATACTGGAAAATATACTGGCAGGTCACCTGATGACCGATTTATTGTGTATGATGACAAGACTCATGAAACGATTGACTGGGGAAAAATTAATCATCAATTTCCAAGTGGTAAATTTGAAAAACTTTTTGAAAAAATGAAGGACTTTGTTGATAACAAAGAACTTTTTGTTTTTGATGGTTTTGTTGGTGCTGATCCTGAAACTCGTTTACCAATTCGAGTAATCAATGATCATGTTTGGCAAAGTATGTTTTCAAGTAATTTGTTTATTAGACCAACAGATGAAGAATTAGAAAAACATGAACCTGAATTTACAATTTTATGTATTAATGATTTCTTAGCTGATCCTGAAATTGATGGAACTAGAACTGATGTTTTTATTTTAATTGATTTAACACGAAAAATTGTTTTGATTGGAGGAACTGAATATGCTGGTGAAATGAAAAAATCTATGTTTGGTGTAATGAATTTCTTATTGCCAGACCGAAATATTTTCCCAATGCATTGTTCTGCAAATATTGGTGATAATGGAGATACTGCATTATTCTTTGGATTATCTGGAACTGGAAAAACAACTCTTTCTGCTGACCCAAATCGAAAATTAATTGGTGATGATGAACATGGTTGGTCTGATAATGGTACCTTTAATTTTGAAGGAGGTTGTTATGCAAAATGTATCAACCTTAGTCAAGAAGCAGAACCTGAAATTTGGAATGCAATTAAACCTGGTGCTCTTTTAGAGAATGTTGTCTTAAATGATAACGTACCTGATTATGATGATAATTCTTTAACTGAAAATACTCGTGTCGGTTATCCATTAGATTTCATTCCTGGTGCAGTAATTCCAAGTGTCGGTGGTAACCCACGTGTCATAGTATTCTTGACAGCAGATGCTTTGGGTGTCTTACCTCCTGTATCTCGATTAACAAAAGAGGGTGCAATGTATCATTTCATGTCTGGTTATACTAGTAAATTGGCAGGAACTGAAAGAGGAATTAAAGAGCCAAAATCTGTATTTTCACAGTGTTTTGGAGCCCCATTCATGCCTAGACCTGCATCAGTATATGCAAAACTTCTTGGAGAAAAAATTAATCAACATAACACAGTCGTCTATCTTGTTAATACTGGATGGTCTGGTGGACCATATGGTGTTGGAAAAAGAATTAAGATCAAATATAGTCGTGCAATGGTCACTGCAGCAATTTCTGGTGCACTTGATATTGTAAAATACCGTCATGATGATTTACTCAATCTTGATATTCCCACAGAAGTTGAAGGTGTTCCATCAGAAATATTGGATCCTAAACATACTTGGGTTGACAAAGATTCCTATGATCTTTCTGCAAAAAAATTGGCTCAAATGTTTGTTGAAAACTTTAAGAAATTTGAAAATGTCTCTGATGATATAATTGCAGCAGGACCAAAATACTCTGCTTAATTTATTTTCTAATTAGTAATCCTACAATTCCTACTACTACTATAATTGAAATAATTAGTATGATTTGTTTTTCTGGAATATTTCTTAATTCAATAATTTCAGTTTTTTCAGAAATTGAATTAATATTAATAATATCAAACGCATTTGTTGTATTTCCATTTGTCAAAATATCTGCTTCAATCCAATACTCTCCATTTTCATAAATTTTTGCTGATGGTTTTTTTTCTGGAGTTGTTGTAATTGTTTCAGTATTTTGATTTTTATTGTTTGTAATTACAATTTTTGCAAAACTCCATTTATCTGGATGATTAATTTCAAAAAATAATTTTTCATTTTCTTGATAAGCTGAAACTGAACCTTCTGTATGATGAATAATTATTGGAATTGTATATCTTGTTTTTTCATGATTGATGAAGATCTTTCCCTCATATTCTCCGTATTCATTTCCTTCTAATCTAAATTCAACTTGTAAATTTTTGTCCTTCATTTTATGTTCAAATTTAATAAATTCTGGCCCCTCAAATTCAACACTAATTTCATCTATTTCATTTTGCATCCATTTTATTTCTAATTCTTTTTGTATTATTTTTTCATCAGATGAAAAATTAACTACAAAATTTGTTGGATTAATAATCAATTTTGCATTGTATGCACTTGCTATGTCTAGTCTTCCTGAGCCTGATTCATGGATTGAAAATTCTTTTCCATAAGCATTAGAAACTGGTTTGGTTGTAGTTACTAACAATGACTTTAATTCATGATTTTCTAATTCAGGATTATTTTGTAGTAATAATGCTGCTGCACCACTCACATGAGGTGCTGCAAAACTAGTTCCACTTGTAAAGTTGTAACTTGCACCAATTTGTGTGGTATTGATATATGCTCCAGGTGCTACCATGTCTGGTTTCATGTAAAATGGTGAAACTGGACCCCTTGAACTAAAGTGTGCAATAAAGTCAGGGTTGTAAAATAAATGCATAATTCCTTTAGTTTCATTTTCTAATTTTTCAATAATTTCTAATCCTTCTTCTCTATCAATAGAAACTACTGGAATTTGTGGACTATAGTCTGAACCTGAAAATTCATGAATTAATTCTCCCAAAAAGATTCCTGGTTCATTATTGAATACAATTAATGCTCTAGCTCCAGCATCTGCAGCATTTTTTTCTTTAATTGAAAAAAATAATAATTCTCCTTCAACATCGCTACCTCTTTCTACAATCAGAATTGAATCTTTAACATCTAAATTTTTTAGTTCACTATTTTTCCCATAACCTCCAAAAATTATTTTTCCAGTAACTGGTTCGTCTGTTTTTGGAGCACCAACCATTGGAATTGCAGTATATTGTTTTTCACTTATTTCTAATGTTGCAATTAAGCTAGAAGTCATGTTATTGTATGTTGCACCTACTGTTAATGATTCAACATTCCTTCCAGGACTGCCAATTGTTTTTAATTCTGGACCATCATTTCCAGCAGCTGTAACAACAAAAATTCCTTTTTCTAATGCATAATTTACTGCACTATCTATTTTGGAATTTGTTCTATTTACCCCTAAACTAATGTTAATGATGTCTGCTTCATCTTCAATTGCTTTTTCAATTGCACCTGAAATCAATTCTGATGATACTCCTTCCCCATCTTCAGAAACTTTGTAAGCTAAAATTTTTGCTTTTGGAGCAACTCCAAATATACTGCCATCTGCAGCAATGATTCCTGCAACTTTTGTTCCATGCCCGTTATTGTCCATAGGTAATTGATTTGGTTGAATGAAATTGTAGCCTCCAATTACTTTTCCATCATACCCCCATCCCAATAAATCCGGATGATTGAAATCAACTCCTGTATCAATAACTGCAACTTTGATACCAGATCCGTCTAATCCTTCTGTTCTTGGAATTTCTGTTCCCACATATGGAACACTATTTTCAATATATGTTCTAATTTCATTTTCAGATTGAAAAAATTGTACTGTGAAAATACTTGTAATAATTACAAATGTAATGGAAAAAACTAGTAATGATCTCATGAATTTTTTAGTTTTTTAACAAGTAAAAATGAATTGTTTACTAAAGCAATAAATGGAATAAAAAATTAAATTAACTCATGGGAAAATACACACTTCCTGAAATGCCATATGCTTATGATGCATTAGAACCTCACATTGATGCAAAAACAATGGAGATTCATCACACAAAACATCATCAAACATATACCGACAAATTAAATGCAGCACTTGAAACATGTCCAACTGAAATTCAAGAAAAAGATATCTTAGATATCTTATCTGATATTAATTCAGTTCCTGAAGACAAACGAGGTGCAATTAATTTCAACGGCGGTGGTTATGATAACCACAGGTTATTTTGGAATAGCATGAAACAAAATGGAGGCGGTGAACCTGGAGGAGCAGTTGCTGATGCAATCAATGATTCCTTTGGAAGTTTTGCTGACTTTAAAGAGAAATTCTCATCTACTACTGCAGTAATTCAAGGCAGTGGTTGGGGATGGTTAGTATACAATCCTTCAACATCTAAAGTTGAATACAAATCAATGCCAAATCAAACTAGTCCAAGAACAGAGGGATTAGTTCCGTTATTGGGTTGTGATGTTTGGGAACACGCATACTATCTAAACTATCAAAACAAAAGACCAGTATACATTGAAGCATGGTGGAATGTAGTAAACTGGGATGAAGTAGAAGATAGATTCTCTAAAGCACTACAATAAAGATAGTTCTTTATTTTTTTATTTATTTTTTAATTTCTAAATTTACTTCATGAATGAATTTATAACCATCTGAGCATGATTTGTTATACATGAGTGAACAACAGGCTGAACAATTAATGCAACAGATGCAAATGCTAGAAACGTATTTCTCTGATCTATCTCAAAGAGAAGGAACTTTTGTAAGTATTTTACGAGAAGCTACTGCTGCTATTGAATCCATTAAATCTCTTGGTACTCAACCTGATTCTGATACTTTAGTTCCTCTTGGAATGGGAGCATATGTTCCAACAAAAATTTCATCCAATAACAAAATTGTTGTAAACATTGGTGCAGGTGTTGCAGTTGAAAAAGATTTTCCTGCTGCAATAAATTATTTTGAAGCTAGAATCAAAGAAATTGAAATTGCTTTACAGGATACTGCAGCCAAAAAACAAGATGCCGCAAATAGATTGGAACAAGGTCGAGCACAAATTAATCAATTAATGCAATCTCAACAACCACCAAAAATGGGATAGAATATGTTTGATAGTCTTCGTAAGGCGTTTTCCAATGCTGCTAAAAGTCTTGGAGAAAAAGAACTTAATGAAAAAGATATTGAAGATATTCTTTTTGAACTTGAAATTTCTCTTTTAGAATCTGATGTAGCTGGTGAAGTAATTGACTCGATAAAATCTGATTTAAAAGAAAAATTAATTGGTTCCAAAGTTGATAAAAATGAAATTGAAAAATTTGTTAAAGATAATTTAATTTCTATAATTTCAAGTTTATTTGATAGTGTTGGAGATATAGATATTTTTGAAAAAATTGATGAGAAAAAGAAAAAGGAACAGCCTTTTTTGATTGTGTTTGTAGGAATTAATGGAACTGGAAAAACTACTTCTTTAGCAAAATTTGCATCATTACTTCAAGAGAAAAAATATTCAGTTGTAATTGCTGCTGCTGACACCTTTAGAGCTGGTGCAATAGAGCAATTACGTGAACATACAAATCGTCTAAATCTAAAACTAGTTGCACAAAATTATGAATCTGATCCTGCAGCAGTAGCACGAGATGCTGTTTTATACGCAAAATCTCATAAAACTGATTGTGTTTTAATTGACACTGCTGGTAGAATGCAAACTAGTAAAAATTTGATGGAACAAATTGCAAAAATCACTAAAGTTGTAAATCCGGATATGACCATTTTTGTTGGTGATTCTTTAGCTGGAAATGATACTGTAAATCAAGCACGTGAATTTCATAACCATGTGAAATTTGATGGCTCTATTTTGACAAAAAGTGATGCTGATGCAAAAGGTGGTGCTGCATTATCTATTGCAAAAGTTACTTCTACACCTGTTCTTTATCTTGGGACAGGACAAGAATATTCTGATTTAAAATCCTTTGATAAAAACATCTTTTTGGAAACTGTTTTTGGTTCATTAAATGATGTAAAAATAGAACAAACAGATGTATCAAAATTAAAAGAATCTTCTAAACCTGAACCAACACCTGAACCTGAACCAGAACCTGAACCAACACCAGAACCAGAACCAGAACCAGAACCAGAACCAGAACCAGAACCAGAACCAGAACCCGAACCAACCCCAGAACCAACCCCAGAACCTGAACCAACACCCGAACCAACCCCAGAACCAGAACCAACACCCGAACCAACCCCAGAACCAGAACCAGAACCAGAACCAGAACCCGTTTCTGATGATCCATTTTATGGAATCACAGATGATGAGATTGCAAAATATTCTGATCTATTTGACATCCCACCACCAGAATCTGATACTGAAGCTATCAAACTAGGAAATACAATTCGTAAATGGATTAAGGATGGCAAACCTAAACCTGGAGAATCAAAGGTAATTTCATCTGACAATGAAGATATACATAAACAAGATAAAGAAGAAGAACCTAAAAAGAAACGAGGATTATTTGGACGGTTTAAAAAATGAAAATTAAAACAAAAAATTTACTCACTTTAGCAGAACTAACTCCAAAAGAATTTTTGGGATTAATTGATCATTCTATTAAATTAAAAAAAGAATTGAAAAAAGGTGGAAACAAACCCGTACTAAAAAATAAAACACTAACTATGATTTTTCAAAAACCGTCAACTCGAACACGTGTAAGTTTTGAAACTGGAATGTATCAATTAGGAGGTCATGCAATTAATTTATCATCAAATGACACACAGTTATCTCGTGGTGAGTCTGTTGAAGATACTGCAAAAACTCTTTCTCGTTACACTGATTGTATAATGGCACGTGTTTATGATCACTCTTTACTTGATAAATTATCTGAACATGCAAGTGTTCCTGTAATTAATGGGTTATCTGATTCATTTCATCCTTGTCAAATTTTGGCAGATTTTATGACAATTAAAGAAAAGAAAAAATCTTTCAAAGGTTTGAAAATTGCTTGGATTGGAGATGGAAATAATGTTTGTAATTCTATGATTTATGGTGCTGCTTTATCTGGAGTTAAAATGACTATTGCAACACCTAAAGGATTCCAACCAAAAAAATCAACTGTCCAAGTCTCTCAAAATTTAACTGATATTGAGTTAACAACCGATCCAAAAAAGGCTGCTGAAAATGCTGATGTTGTGGTCACTGACACATATTCTTCAATTCACAATAACGATCCAAAAAGAATCAAAAAATTCCTTCCAAAATATCAAATTAATGACAAAATCATGGCTCTAGCAAAGAAAAATGCGATCTTCTTACATTGCCTTCCTGCAAAACGTGAACAAGAAGTAACTGCATCTGTAATTGATGGACCTCAATCAGTAGTCTGGGATGAGGCAGAAAATAGACTTCATTCTCAAAAAGCACTGCTTTCAGCACTGCTTCACGCTTAACGTATATAATAGCAGTTTCAAAGTCAGATCCTGTAGATGGCCTATTCAAAAATATTGAGAAGACTTAGAGAGGAAAAGACCAATTATCGTAAACGTGGAACCATGTTGATGGGTAAACGTGATTTCATTACTGTAAATATTTCAAATGAGAATACACAAGTTCAAGTCCTTAAACCTGGAATGACTGGAGATACCGTTGTTGCATCAGCACATTCTAGGTATTTACTTGAAAAAGGCTGGAAAGGATCTAGAAAAAGTATCTCTGCAGCATATCTTACTGGCTATTTGGCAGGTAAGAAAGCATTAGGTAAAGGAGCAAAGGATGCAATTTTGTATACTGGTACTAAACGTTATACCCAAAGAATGGCAGCAGCTTTGAAAGGAGTTATTGATGCTGGTCTTGAAGTTCCAGCTGACTCAGAAACTTTTCCTGCAGATGAAAGAATTAATGGTGAACACTTAACTGTAAAAAATGAAATTTCTAAAATTAAATCTACCATAGATAGTGAGGTCAAATAGATATGAGTCAAGCAACACAATCTAAACCTGGACAATCTAAACCTGGACAATCTAAACCTGGACAATCTAAACCTGGACAAGGTGGAAGAGG
>Ga0209305_1001654_pt1 | contig 14010 bp, 14 predicted proteins | sample COGITO_mtgs_1103_FD_184792 | JGI IMG/M metagenome (GOLD analysis project Ga0209305, IMG submission 184792) | Pelagic marine microbial communities from North Sea - COGITO_mtgs_110321 (SPAdes) (version 2) | ecosystem: Environmental > Aquatic > Marine > Epipelagic ...
ATAATGCGTTTAAGCGGATCAACGCCCATCATCTCCATGGCAGAGATTTGCTCAGTCGCTTTCATTAAACCAATTTCAGCGGTTAACGCCGAACCTGCACGTCCCGCAAATAACAAGGCCGTCACAACCGGGCCGAGTTCGCGGATCAGCGTTAAAGAAACCATGGTTCCTAGTGCTGACTCCGAGCCAAAATCCGATAAAATCGTATAGCCTTGTAAGCCAAGCACCATGCCGACAAAGAAGCCTGCTACGATAATAATAGAAAGTGAACGAACACCGATAGAGTAAATTTGTTGTACTAAGTCTTTAAAGCCCGCACTGCCTGGTCCACCCCAAGGGATTGATGCCAGCAAAAACAGCCCTGCTCGGCCCAGCGCTTGTAATCGCCCTAAACCAAACTGCCCAAGTTTATGAATGGGGTCCAATATTTTATCGATTAAGACCGTCATATTATTTCACCTGCTTAAAAAGGTCTGCACTGAAATCGTCAGCAGGAAAGTGGAAAGACACAGGCCCATCGGGCTCACCTTGCATAAATTGGCGGACTTGCTCAGATCCATTTTTAATAAGATTTTCAGGCGTATCAAAACCAATCACTTTACCCTCAGAAAGCAGGCAAACATAATCGGCAATCGAGCAGGCCTCGTCAATGTCGTGAGTAACTAAAACACTGGTTAAGCCGAGCGCGTCATTAAAACTTTTAATTAACTTTACAGTAACACCAAGGGAAATAGGATCGAGACCCGTGAACGGTTCATCGTAAAGCATCATTTCTGGGTCAAGTGCGATTGTACGAGCCAGAGCAACGCGACGAGCCATACCACCCGATAATTCAGCGGGCATTAAATCACGAGCTCCACGCAAACCAACGGCTTCTAATTTCATCAAGACTAAATCTCGAATCATTGATTCTGGCAAATCGGTATGTACACGTATAGGAAAAGCGACGTTATCGAATACGGATAAATCAGTAAACAAAGCTCCTGATTGAAACAACATCCCCATGGATTTTTTGCGCAGTTCAAATAACTGAGCTCGCTTCAGCGTAGGAACATCATGCCCATCGACCAGAATCGAGCCCGAATCAGGCAGCAATTGGCCACCAATTAAACGCAATAGCGTCGTTTTACCCGTGCCGCTTGGCCCCATAATCGCGGTAACTTTGCCGCGTGGGATATCCAAATCTATTTTATTAAAAATCAAGCGGTCGCCACGAGTAAACGACATCCCTCGAATTGATACAAAAGCTTCTTCGCTGGACATTTATAATCTCTTATTTAAAGTCTCTTATTTATAGCGCGTTTTATCAGTTTACAATAAAGCATTCATTCCTGATGTAGCATAGCGGAATGTAAAACAACAACCATACACAGGCTAACGCATAATCCCTACAAGAACTATACGTTCTCATGGAACAAGCCATACCGACAATGAAAATTTACAGGTACAATAGCGCACTTTTTTTCTTGAGGCCTTAACATGACCCTTACCGCACTGACCCCAGCCATTGCCGCACTTTTAGCTGGCTTAGTCATTCTTGTTTGGAGCGCCGATCGCTTTGTACTCGGTGCCGCTGCGACGGCTCGCTTTATGGGAATATCCCCACTGGTTATTGGCCTAACGATTGTATCACTCGGAACCTCTGCTCCAGAGATGTTTGTATCGACCATGGCAGCGTTAGATGGTGCAGGTGGTTTGGCAATTGGTAACGTCATTGGCTCTAATATTGCCAACATTGCACTGGTGCTTGGTATAACCGCACTGGTTGCGGCCATTCCTATTCAGAAGAACTTGATCAAAAAAGAAATCCCTCTTTTATTACTGGTTACTATTATCGCTGGCTTAGTAATGGCCGATTTAATGCTGGATCTATTTGATGCTGTCATTTTGATCATTGCTTTAGTGGTCGCGATCTACTTATTGTTTCAACAAAGCAGTGACTCTGGTGAGGCCATTATTGATGAAGACGAACAAGCCGCGATTGATGAAATGCCTGCTAAAAAAGCTATATTTTGGTTAATCGTCGGTTTAGCTGCATTAATGGTCAGCTCTAAGATGCTGGTATGGGGCGCAACGTCGATTGCCCAAGCTTTCGGTATTAGCGATCTTGTGATCGGCTTAACCATTGTTGCAATCGGCACCAGCTTGCCAGAGCTCGCGGCATCGGTTGCCAGCGCGTTAAAAGGCCATCACGATATTGCGATTGGTAATATTATTGGCTCGAACATTTTCAACTTATTGGCAGTACTGCCAATCCCAGGTCTCATTGCACCGTTAGTCATTGATAGCGCGGTGATCGAACGCGATTATATGGTCATGCTAGGATTAACGATTGGCTTAGTAGTTATCATTGGTTTGAGTTTCCGCCGTGGCATTATTCCTCGCTTTACTGGCGTCATTCTACTAGCTGCCTACGTTGCTTATATGGTTTTGCTGTACAGCCAAAGCGTGTAAGCAAAAACTTAACGTGCTGGGTTAACTAACTAAGAGCAATCAGATAGAGTGCTCTTAGTGAAAACCGTTTAATATAATCTTCACCGGCATATATTAATGTAAAAGATAATAAGCTTTAAACCTAAGCGCTATCATCTACATTAATAATAGATATTCATAAATAGATACTTATAACTAGACACTTAGAATAGACAATATGATGAACCTAGATTTTGATTTTAGTGCTTCTGGCATTCGTACCATTCAAATTGAACAAGAGGCGATTGCCAATCTAAAAAGCCACATTGGCGACGATTTTATTGGTGCTTGTAAGTACATGCTTGCCTGCCAAGGTCGCGTTGTTATTACGGGTATGGGGAAATCGGGTCATATCGGTAAAAAGATTGCAGCAACATTAGCCAGCACCGGTACGCCGTCATTTTTTGTACACCCTGGCGAAGCAAGCCATGGTGATATGGGCATGATTACAAAAAACGATGTGGTTATTGCCATGTCGAACTCAGGCGAAACGGCCGAAGTAACCAGCTTACTCCCTCTTTTAAAACGCCTACACATTCCTGTTATCAGCATGACAGGGAAGCCAGGCTCAACGCTTGCACTAGGCAGTCATTGTCATTTAGACACCAGTGTTGCAGAAGAAGCTTGTCCGTTAGATTTAGCGCCAACGTCAAGCACAACCGCTGCTTTAGTGATGGGCGATGCGCTCGCTATTGCACTGTTAGAAGCTCGTGGCTTTACCGCCGAAGAATTTGCGTTTTCTCATCCGGGTGGCAGCTTAGGCCGTCGTCTATTATTGAAAGTTGAAACCTTGATGCACTCTGGGGATGAAATGCCTAGAGTCCTACCCAGTACTCCCCTTGCTGAAGCGCTAATGATTGTGACGTCTAAAGGTTTAGGTATGACGACCGTGATCGATGAGCAAGGCCAGCTGCAAGGTGTGTTCACCGATGGTGATTTACGTCGTGCCATCGACAACGGTGTGGATATTCGCCAGAGTCAAATTGCTAGCTTAATGACTGTAGGGGGTAAAACCACCAGTCCAGATTTATTAGCCGCAGAAGCCTTAACGGTAATGGAAGACAGTAAAATCAACGCCTTAGTTGCGATGAAAGACGGTTTACCTGTTGGCGTTATCACTATGCACGACATGCTGAAAGCAGGTGTTGTATAAATGATGCGTAAGCGCTTTTTATTATTGTTTATTGTTGCAGCGGTAGGTCTCGGTCTTTTGTGGATCGAAGACTATACGACCCAAAGCACTCAAGAAAACACAGAAGGCGTTTCTTTATTACCCGACTATTATGGCGAAGGTCTAAAAAACCGAACCTTTAATGATCGTGGTGAACTTGAGCATCAATTTGATGCTCGACGTTCGGTACACTTCCCGTCACAACGATTGACCGAGCTTACCGAACCAAGAGTTAAAACCATCGCCGATGATGGTGAAGTATGGATTATTCAGTCGCGCTCTGGCACCCACTTTGAAGACGACAAACGACTAATACTGAAAGACGATGTGCAGGTTTCACCACTAGAATCTCCCGCATTAAGCAATAGTGAAGACGCTGCAATCATTCGAACTAATAAACTCACGTTTTTCACTCAATCTAAAATCGCTAAAACAGACCAGCCTGTTGAAGTCATCAGTCTACAAGGTCATATCGATGCCGTCGGTATGATCATTACCATTGACCAACACCGTGTTGAATTTTTATCACAGGTAAAATCCAAATATGTTCCTTAAAACTCTATCGGCCATACTAATATTTTTGACAAGTGCTCATGCACTTAGTCTAGAAAGTGATGCTAATGCTGAAATCACCATTCAATCAGACCGCGCCAACTTTGATCGCAAAACGGGCATCGCTATTTATATTGGCAATGTTATTTTACAACAAGGTACGTTGTTGATTAATGCTGACGAAATCACGCTTTACAGCGACCAGAATCAACAGCTGAACAAAGCCGTCGCCAAAGGCAAACCAGCACACTTCCAACAACAAATGAAAGGCGATAAAGGCTTAACAAAAGCACAAGGTCATCTTATTACGTACATGACCCAGGATAAAAAAGTCTCCTTATTAACAGAGGCTGTGCTTGAACAAGAAGGCAATTCTTTCAGTGGCAATTACATCAACTACAACATAATCAACGAACAGATAACCGCGAAGGGTCAAATAGAGACACAAGGTACGCCTTCAGGCGAACAACCTAGCGGCCGAATTAAAATGATTATTCAACCTGCAAAATCTGCGGAGAAAAATAATAATGAAGACGCTTAAAGCAGCCAACCTTGCCAAAAGCTACGACGGTCGCCAAATCGTAAAAGATGTCTCATTAGAAGTTAAAAGTGGCCAGATCGTGGGTCTACTAGGCCCTAATGGTGCGGGTAAAACGACGTGTTTTTATATGATCGTCAATCTGGTGCAGGCCGACCACGGTACCGTCAGTATCGATGGTCAAGACATCAGTCACTTGCCAATGCATGGTCGCGCACAGAAAGGGATTGGCTACTTGCCACAAGAAGCATCAATTTTCCGTAAGTTATCCGTTGCTGATAATATTATGGCGATCCTTCAAACCCGCAAAGATCTAAGTAAGACCGAGCGCAAAGTGCAGCTTGAAGTTTTACTCGATGAATTTCATATTCAGCATATTCGCGCAAGCTTAGGCATGGCGCTTTCGGGCGGAGAACGTCGCCGTGTTGAGATTGCTCGCGCATTGGCTGCTGAGCCGTCATTCATTCTACTCGATGAGCCTTTTGCCGGTGTTGACCCTATTTCGGTTGCCGACATTATGGCGATTATTCGCCAGCTAAAAGACCGTGGAATTGGTGTTTTAATCACCGACCATAACGTTCGTGAAACTCTAGCTATTTGCGAGAAAGCCTATATTGTTGGAGGCGGTCATATCATTGCTGAAGGCACATCAGAAGATATTTTAAATAATCAACAAGTAAAAGATGTTTATTTAGGCCATGACTTCAAGCTTTAGCATATACTTAAAGTCAGTACACTGTATTATCGAAGAGCGCGGGCTTTACTAAGCGCTTCTAAGTTATTGTAATAATATGATTTTTTTAAAGAGTGATTGTCCTACTGTATGAAAGCGTCATTGCAATTAAAAATCGGCCAGCAACTGACTATGACACCTCAGCTGCAGCAAGCTATTCGCCTGTTACAGCTCTCTACTCTTGATTTACAAGCTGAAATTCAAGAAGCGCTTGAGTCCAACCCCATGCTTGAGGTTGAAGAAGCGGAGCATCAGTCTAGCGATAGCCCGAGTGAACGTACCGATCAACACGATTCTATTGCCAGTGCAGACCTTAATAGCAATGCTAACAATGACTCGAACTTTGACAGTAATAGCCAAGATAATAGCTCTGAAACATCAACAGAAGATCACCTAAGTGGCGATACTATTCCCGATACCGCTGCGGATGAACTGCCCATTGATAGCCAATGGGAAGATTCTTATCAAGCAAGTGCCGGAGTAAGTTCAAGTGCGGGCTCTGTCGATGATGACTTTGATCACGACGGCCGTAATAGCACCACTGACAACCTACAAGACCATGTTTTATGGCAGCTTAATTTAACCCCGATGAGTCCGACCGATAATGAAATCGCCATGGCACTTATTGATGGATTGGGCGATGACGGCTACTTATCTGTTAGCCTTGAAGATATTCTTGAAAGCCTTGATGAGTCGCTGGAAGTTGAAGAAGATGAAGTGCTCGCAGTATTACATCGCTTACAGCAGTTTGAACCCGCTGGAGTATTCGCTCAAGACCTGCAAGATTGCCTTCTATTACAGTTAAAACAGCTGCCTGAAAATACCCTTTGGCTTAGCGAAGCCAAAATAGTCATCGAACACCACATCGCCTTATTGGGCAGTAAAGATTACGCTCAGGTCATGCGTAAAACTAAGCTCAGCGAAGACAGCCTCAAAGAGGTATTGCGCTTAATACAAGAACTGACTCCTCGCCCGGGTGAGTTAATCATTTCAGAACAATCTGAATACGTTATTCCTGATGTCATTGTCCGTAAAATCAAAGGCGAATGGCGAGTAGAGCTTAACCCCGAAATCGCGCCTAAATTACGAGTAAATAACGAATACGCCTCGTTAGTTAAAAGAGCCGATAACAGCCCTGATAACGCTTATTTAAAAGACAACCTACAAGAAGCACGCTGGTTTATTAAAAGCTTATTGAGTCGTAACGATACTTTGTTAAAGGTCGCGACTAAGATTGTTGAGTTCCAAGAAGAGTTTTTTGAAATCGGCGACGAAGGCATGAAACCTCTCGTCTTACACGATATAGCCGAGGCGGTAGAGATGCATGAATCCACCATTTCACGTGTAACAACACAGAAATTCATGCACACTCCGAGAGGGATTTTTGAGCTTAAATATTTCTTCTCCAGCCATGTCAGCACCGATAGTGGTGGCGAGTGTTCATCGACAGCCATCCGCGCGATGATCAAAAAATTGATTGCTGAAGAGCCTTTAAAGAAACCTCTCAGCGATAACAAGATTGCCACGATCCTTGGGGAGAAAGGCATTCAGGTTGCACGTCGTACGGTCGCTAAATACCGTGAGGCAATGATGATTCCACCGTCAAATGAACGAAAACGTTTATTTTAAACGCTGGCCATATAGGTCTATGTGAGCGTAAACAGTGGAATAAAATAGTTGTAGAAAGAAAGTCCAAAGGTAAACTAGGAGTAACTTATGCAAATAAATATCAGCGGTCACCATATTGAGCTAACCACTGCATTAAAAGACTATGCAGAAGAAAAAATTAAACGTCTTGAGCATCATTTTGATCAAATAACACGTTCAGACATTACCTTAACGGTAGAAAAAACAAGGCACAAAGCAGAGTGTAATATGCACGTCAGCGGCAGCGATTTACACGCGTCAGCCGAAGATGATGATATGTACGCTGCCATTGACAGTTTATCCGATAAACTCGATCGCCAATTACTCAAGCATAAAGAAAAACTTGTTGCTAGAAACAAGGGCCAAGGCTAAAAGGTTGAAGGTAAGAAATGAAGGCTAAGCATTAAATGAACTCTGCGATTGATTCCATTTTGACCCCAGAGCGCACCGTAAAAAGTGCGCCACTCTCAAGCAAGAAGAAAGTTTTAGAATACCTAGGCAGTTTTATTGCCGACCATATTTCTGAAAGCTCTGCTGACGAAATCTATGAGCGCTTATTAAATCGTGAGCGTATGGGAAGTACTGGTATTGGTGAAGGTATTGCAATTCCTCACTGTCGCTTGAAGCAGTGTGATAAAACATTTGGTGTTTTGTTGCAGCTTGAAACCCCCATAGACTTTGATGCGATTGATCGACAACCCGTCGATTTGATTTTCGCCCTATTAGTTCCAGAAGAAGCCACCGATGAGCACTTAAAAACCCTCAGTATGTTGGCCCAAAAACTCAGCCAAGCTGATTACCGCGATGCGTTACGCAATTCTACTGATTCACAAAACCTTTATCAAAGAGCGATATCTTAACAGCTAAGCCGTTGTTATTTGGCTATGCCCAACAGAATTAAGGAAGTCTCATGGAAACGGAAATGCGTTTAGTCATAATCAGTGGTCGTTCTGGCTCAGGAAAATCAGCCGCTCTTAATGTGCTAGAAGACCAAGGTTTCTATTGCATTGATAACCTGCCACTCGGCTTATTATCGACACTGATCGAGCAAGCCCAGCAGCAAACCTACGGCCCTAAAATTGATAACGAAGTCTCCCTGCAACGACTCGCCGTTAGCATTGATGCCCGTAATGCCGCTCAAGATATGGGTAAATTCCCCTCAATTCTTAACAGCATTAAACAAGGTCCTTTTAAGGCTGAAGTATTATATCTTGATGCCCATAAAGACACCTTAATGCAGCGATTTAGTTCAACTCGTCGCAAGCACCCGCTCACCAATAGCGACACATCATTGGATGAAGCACTCGAGAGCGAAAACACTTTATTACACTCCATCAGTGATTTGGCCGATCTCAGCTTAGATACCACGCACCTCTCTGTGCATGAATTACGCAGCTTAATTAAATTGCGCATCAGTAATAAAAAATCAGCGGACATGGCGCTGCTCTTTCAATCTTTCGGATTTAAACATGGTATTCCGGTTGATGCCGATCTCGTATTTGATGTTCGTAATTTGCCCAATCCTTATTGGGACCCGAGCTTGCGTCAATTCACAGGCAAAGACCCTGAAATCATCGAATTCTTACAAAAAGAGCCTCTTGTGCAAGAAATGCTCTCTGATATAAAAAACTACTTAATAAAGTGGCTCCCAAGCTTTGAACAAGCCAACCGCAGCTACATGACGGTTGCCATTGGTTGCACTGGCGGCCATCATCGGTCAGTATTTATCTCTGAAGCCTTAACAAAATTATTTACTGCACAGTTCGACAACGTGCAAGTCCGCCATAGAGAGCTGCCTGAGTTATGATTAAAACCAATACGCTCATTATAAATAAGCTCGGACTGCATGCCCGCGCTGCTTCAAAGCTCGTGACTACGGCCTCGTCGTTTTCTAGCCAAATTAAAATAGGTCATGAAACACAAATGGCCGATGCTAAAAGCATTATGGCGGTCATGATGTTAGCCGCCTGCAAAGGTACTGAGCTTTGCTTAGAGATTGAAGGACATGACCAAGACCAAGCCTGCGCAGCGGTCCTTGATTTAATTAACCGCCGCTTTGACGAAGACGAATAGCCCCTCTATTCTTAAAAACCCTGAATATCACTTTAAAAACAGCCGGTTAGCTCAAAATTTTTCTCTCCTCCCAACATGTCCAGATAGCATACTGACGCTTTACCAGCTAGAATAAGCGCATTACCCTTCTGTTATCCTCATTTAATAAGAGCGGCGCTATGGGCCAACAAAATCAACGCGCGAAAGCAAAACTGCATAGCATTAATGCCGCGCTTGAAAGCGGTGGTCTGCAAGAAGTAAAACGCACAATCAATATCGGCTTAGCACCCGCTGAAGTTGCTCACCTCATTGAGTCATCCCCTCCTAAAGTCAGAAAAATGCTGTGGGAGTTGGTTGAAACAGAAAATGAAGGTGAAATTCTTCAACATCTAAGTGATGAGATCAGTGCCGATTTCTTAAATGAGATGAGCACTGAGCAACTCGTCGACCTTACGTCAGAACTTGATACCGATGACGTCGTCGATTTATTACAGCAGTTGCCCGAGAAACAAAGTAATGACGTGCTGCGAGGCATGGACAGTGAAAACAGAAGTCGTTTAGAGGCTGTTCTTTGCTATCCAGAAGACAGTGCTGGCGGCTTGATGAACACCGATACGGTGACAGTCCGTGCGGATGTCACCCTGGACGTTGTTTTGCGCTATTTGCGACGCCATCGTTCTCTGCCTGAAATGACTGATAATTTGTTGGTCATTAACCGCAATAACGAGTTCATTGGCATTTTACCCATCAATAAATTATTGGTGAGTGACCTAAACCAAACCGTACGTGAAGTGATGACAACGGATACTCAAATTATCCATGCATCACTCGACGAAGAAGATGTGGCAAAGATCTTCGAACGTCACGATTTAGTTTCCGCGCCGGTTATCGATAATCACGGAAAACTGATTGGCCGTATTACCATTGATGACGTGGTTGATGTTATTCGAGATACCGCCGACCACTCAATGATGAGTATGGCGGGTTTAGATGAAGAAGAAGATACGTTTGCACCCGCCTTTAAAACTGGGCGTCGTCGCGCTGTTTGGTTGGGAATTAATTTAATAACCGCTTTCATTGCATCGGCTGTGATCGGGTTATTCAGCGACACTATTGAACGCTTAGTCGCACTTGCGGTACTTATGCCCATTGTTGCCAGTATGGGCGGTATTGCAGGGAGCCAAGTTTTAACTTTAGTGATTCGTGGTCAAGCATTAGGACACATCAGTAGCGGCAATATAGGCTGGCTATTAAATCGAGAATTAGCGGTTGGCTTTTTCAATGGTCTGTTATGGGCTGCTGTTATTGGAGGCATAACACTGTTTTGGTTTAACGACGCTTTATTAGCAGGCATTATTGCCGCTGCTATTATTATTAACTTAGTTGTCGCTGTTCTTAGTGGAGCAGCGCTTCCTATTATACTGAAACGCCAGAGCATTGATCCTGCGCTCGCGGGAGGCGTGATACTTACAACCATTACTGACGTTGTAGGTTTCTTCTCCTTCTTAGGTTTAGCCAGTATACTTTATTTATAAAAGGCAGCTTTATCATGGCCAAGAAAAAGAAAGATCCGTTCGCGGAAGAAATTGAATACGAGATTGTCAGCAAATCAGAAATGAAACGCGACATGATAGAACTGCAAGAGCTGGGTGAGCGTATTGTTGCTCTACCACGTAAAAAAGCCATGGAACTTCCGCTTTCTGAAATGATGAAAGCTGCGGTACGGGAAACAGAACGCGTCGGTAAAAACGAAGCGATGCGTCGTCACATGCAATACATTGGCCGCCTTATTCGTAGCGAAGATATCGAAGCCGTTCGTGAAGCGTTGGACTTATTAGACCCTTCCACAGAGGCTTACGGTCGAGTGACTGGCCAGCAAGAACAATGGCGTACTCGTTTGGTTAAAGATCCTGATGCTATCGTTGATTTTATCGAGCAGTTCCCTAGCGTTAATCGACAGCACTTGCGGACCTTAATTCGTAACGCCGCGAAAGAGATGAGTACTGAGCCGCCAAAAGCAGGCAGCAACTATAAAAACTTGTTTCAAGCTATTAAAGAACAGTACAACCAAAAAGACGATTAATCATCGCTCTCCCATTGCGAATCAGCAGGCTCGTATTTACAACGTGCGTTGATGGTTCGCAATCGGCATTTTCCGTCGAATGCGCTCAACCTCAGATAAATCTATTTCTGCAATTGCGATCCCTTGCCCGGTAGGCAACTGATCTAATATTTCTCCCCACGGAGAAATCACCATAGAGTGACCAAAGGTACGGCGTTTATCATCGTGCTGCCCCCACTGATTCGCCGCTAACACATAGCACTGCTGTTCAATCGCTCGAGCTTGTAATAATGTCTGCCAGTGTGCTTTTCCTGTGGTCTCAGTAAACGCAGCCACCACTGAAATAATATCGGCGCCTGCTTTTCGCAAGTGGTCAAACAGATAAGGAAAGCGAAGGTCATAACAAATCGTTAAACCGACATTGCCATAAGGTGTTGGAAAGACCTTTATTTCATCTCCGGATAAAAACATATCCGATTCACGATAGCGTCCTTGAGCATCATCGACATCAACATCGAACAAATGAAGTTTATCGTAATATCCCAGCTCTTCACCTTCATCATTATAAAAATAGCACCGCGGATACACCTTGCTCGTTTGCGGGTCTAACACAGGGATGGTGCCACCAATAAGATAGACCTTATTATTTTTTGCCCAAGCCGACATTCGGCTGCGTAACGTCCCCAGTACTGTTATTTCTTGCCGTCCCAGTGCTAAATATTTTTGACTGTCGTAACACGCAAAAACTTCTGGTAACGCAATAATATTAGCGCCTTGTTTGGCGGCGGCTTGTATTTGTAATTCAACAGCCGCTAAGTTTTTTTCAACATTTAGCCCCGTGGTGATTTGTATGGCCGCTAATTTGGCGGTTAGCTTTTTTGAATCATTAGTCTTCATATCAGTCATCGTCGTCATCTCCTCCTAGACCAAAAATATCTAAAAATCGATCCTTAAAGCTGCGGCTTTTTTTGCCCTCTAACGCATTATCAAACGCTTGATCAATTTTCATTTTAGGGTTTTCAATCGTACCACTGACGGTATAGCTGGCGCTGGTAAATCGCTCTAACTCTTCGCCAATCAATTTTTCTGTTACGTAAATTGCTCCCGCTATTTGCGGTGCAAACCCAGCCAATACAGCCACTAGGGGTAAACTACTGGTAATTGGAAAGGTAACTACCAGCTTTTGATTTATCTCATCGGTATTAAAATTTACCGTACCACTTGATTGAAACTTAGCCGAAGGACCGTCAATCAATAATGGGTCGGCAAACGTCACTACCCCATCGGCAATCGATAAGCGGGTTTTTAATACATCGAACACCACCCCTGCTTCATATAAGTCAGAAAAATCGAGCTGCAAGCGGCGGCTAATAGAGTTGAAGTTTAAGACGCCAAATGCTTTTAGCGCACCGGTATTATCACTGATTAATACGCCTTTTTTGATACTTACTTTCGTCAGCCCAGTTAATGTTCCGTAGTTAAAGCCTGCGGGTGAACCTCGCCATTTTAAATCGGTATCAAACTTAGCACTCTTAGCCTCAATAGAAGCCACTTTACGAAAAGCTCGCTGACTATCGCCTAAGTTATCGGTTTCTATCCGTAATAAATTTAAATGCGTGCTATGTCCTTGCTCGTCTTTTCGCCAGTCAATATCACCTTTAATGACTAAATTTTTCGTTAGAGAGTCATTAATATGAATCTTGGTGAGCTCCTCCTCTTGACGCATGGTCATATCCCAACGCCCAAAGTTTCGAGTTCCGAAAAATATTTCTGCCACCGTCATATCAATACTAGGAATCGAGCGTGGATCAAAATCTTTTAATGGATCAACCGTGTTTGCAGCACCAAATTTTGTTTCATCATTTGTACCACCAGCCGTAACAGGCAAGTGTATGTAATCCAAGTCCATTACGATCGCATGAGTGGCCATGTCGTCGGGTAGATTAATTTTACCTTTTATTAACTCACTGTCTAAAATGAAGTCCCACTGGTTCCATTTATAATTACCCGTAATGTGGCTAGGCCCCATCATCTGTTGCCAAACATTGACTTCTGGTGCTGATAAATCAATGTGAGTTAGCACAGCAGTCTTTTTCTTTTCTTCACCCTCTGTATCACTAGGCTCTGGTTTGATGTGATTCCAAAATTCCCACCACGCTTTTGCATCCAGCTCATGCGGTATGTTTCCAACGATGCTTAAACCATCATCACTGGGTAAATACGTTTGCGTAGTCCCTAAATAAATCTGTCCACGTTTCAGTTCACCGTCTTCCATTGCCACGACGCCATTCGCCAGTTCTCCATAGCGGAAGTCTATACGTAAATCACGGGTTTTTTTAACCGACATGCTAAAGGGTAATACTTGGTCATCTTGCTTCGCGAAAGGTAAAGGCGCATCGATATTAATACCGCGTAAATCACTGGCAATATTTAATAACAATCCGCCACGCTCAACCGGTCGAATATTAAAATCCAAGGTGTAGTTCAACTCGCCGCTGACAGGTTTAAGCATAAAGAGCGGCAGCCATGTTTTGATTGCGTCAGTTTTCGCTTTGCCATGGGCGTTAATATGAATATCAAACCCTGCGGCTTCTTTTGTCGACGTGATATCCGCAGTGGCTAACCCCGCAAATACATTCGCCTGTATCGCCTTAGCGGTGAGTCCTAAATCGGAATCAAATTCGATCATACCGTTGATATTGTCAAAAGATAAACCGAGGTCCGTCATCGCAATATCAACTTCACTCAACTGACTATTAACGCGAATACTTAATTCTTTTTTA
>Ga0209305_1001661_pt1 | contig 13974 bp, 6 predicted proteins | sample COGITO_mtgs_1103_FD_184792 | JGI IMG/M metagenome (GOLD analysis project Ga0209305, IMG submission 184792) | Pelagic marine microbial communities from North Sea - COGITO_mtgs_110321 (SPAdes) (version 2) | ecosystem: Environmental > Aquatic > Marine > Epipelagic ...
GTTACTTAGTATACGATTAATATCTGACGTATATATTCTATTATGAACTGTCGGAGCGCTACCAGACAAACATGGCGTTATATCTATATCAAGAATACGGGAAGAACCTCCAATCCACATTCTATTCGGTGCATTAGTAGGATCAGCTATATGTAACCCTTGTTCATATCCATCATCACCATTCCCAGTATCTCCTATATCACACCACACTAACTCAGGGCTAGAAGTAGAAGCGTCATACACTACAATGAAGTTGCCGTTATAATACGGGAAGTAGAACACTCTATCATTAACTTCATCATAAAATAACGTGTACCTATATCCGCTTCTGTCTATTGTAGCTGTTCCTGATTTTAGATCGCCTGTCCCAGAGCTATTACCCACAAACTCTTGAGCTCCAGTCCTAAGATTTCTTCTAGGTACTCTTTTGTAATGTCTTGCATCATACTCTCCAGCATAAATCCATTCCCCAGCAGCGCATAATCCAGAAGTATAAGGAGTTCCTACTCTTCTTACATAACCATCAGCTCTGGAATTCGTTCCCGATGGATCAATAAAATCAGTAGGGTTAGTATGAGTTGGTCTAGCATCTTTCACAAAAGTTGTACCACCATTAACACACCCACTGTAATCAAAGGTAGTATAACCATAAACATTGTATGACATTACAACCCCTTTCTTGTTCACTTTATCGATGGCTACGCTGGTCATGTTGGTATACGTGCTTGAAGTATCACGATACAAGAAACTACCGTCATGAAAAATTTTAGTTAATGTCCCATCATTATTTAATCGACGAACAGCGAATCCATCTCCCCACCCGGCAGTAAAAATAAGATCACCATCTATCTCTATACCATTAGGAAACCCAATAACCCTATCACCTCCATCGTAATCACCAGATGCACTATCAACAGTTGCGTTAGAATGACCACCTTTAAATACAGGTAATATGTGATTAAATGGACCGTAACTAGTTTGAGCTGCCCCAGTAATACTAATTATATCACCCCTATCAAGAATATCATTTTTAAATTTAGACATCTGTGAGTTCTCCTATTTTTATTTCAGCTCTTTCCAAAGAGTCTTTTAATATTTTTATTAACTGCGGGTCTTCGTCTCGTTTTACCTCTAATTCGATATCTACTAACCTTTGATCCCGTATTTCTATCCAATCTTCTAAAGAGTCATTCATGTTAATATTTATGCTATTGTTGTTTCTACCCAAAATTGATGAAAATTATTATTGTTAGTGCCGTTTATCTGGTACATATAATTGGTATTAAGCCCAGAATAAATTAACGTAGCATTCGACCTATTCAAGCTTCCTTGTGATGCGTTTTCATCCTTATAAACATTATATGCTGTTACAAACCTTTCGTTGGAACTCGGAGGGTTCCATTGCACATAAAATGCATTATTAAGGTCAACGACATTCATACTCGTAGGTTCTGCTGAAGAAACTGTATAAGAAACACTTGCTGTAGCCGCAGATGAAAGTACCCCGAGCTTCATCGCATACACACGGTATGCTTGTGTGCCCGTTTCATCAAATGAGTTATCAATAACGCTCATTGAAGAAGAGAAATCTTCAGGTGGTATAACAGAAATTAAACCATAATCACTTCCATCAATTGAACTGTATACTAAATAAGCATCTATATTTGATGTTGTTGATGCTGCAAATGTTACGTCTACTGTTTCACCTACTATTGTTGCTGATGCGCTTGCTGGTGCGTTAGGAGTAGTAGCTATCTGATCTAAATCTTTCCAATCAGTAGCAGATCCTGTAGATGTTAAAACTTGACCTGAAGTTCCAGTAGCGTTATTGGAATCATAAAAAGCTGCAGTTAATCTCAAGCTCCCTTGAACATGAAGTTTTTGAGAAGGCGTTCCTGTACCTATACCAACATTACCACCATCCTCAAACGTTACAGTGACATTACTACCATCATAAAATCTCAAATCACTATTGCTTGAGCTCGTATAAATACGCCATTGCTCTGTGCCATCACCGTAAATATTAAACCCTTTTTGCTTCGAAGCATTCCCATCCACTCGAACAAATGAATTAGTAGTCTCGCTAGCACCAGATCCAATATGTAGCTTCTCAGCTGGACTTGTTGTACTTATTCCAACTCTTGCAATACCCGACATCCCAAGATAAACATTGCCGTTCCTGTTAAAACCAGCAATAGGCAGGTCAGCCGAGGAGCCACTACCTTTTATTAATAAAGTTCCATCGCTACTTTGATAAGTTGCAGCGCCATCGTATTCAATAGCACAGTTAGCGTTAGCTGCTGTTCCTGTGCCTGTATTTTCCCAAAATTCAATTCGTTGCTGCGGATTTAGGTTTGAATTGCTGTTAGAAAATATTAGTCGCTGTACGCTTGACGCAGTTGAGGCTAAATGTAGTACTCCGTCTGGACTTGCTGTACCTATACCAACATTGCCAGCTTCGGTAATTCTGAATCTTTCTTGATTCGTACCATCGACATTGTCCGACAGACTTATAAAAAAGTCTGAACCAAAATTTGCATTAACTCTATTAGCGCCCAAAACAACATCACACGCTTCTGAATCTGCGTTAGAGAGTTTAATTGCTGCAGTCGTTCCACCAGCGTTTGTATCGTTTACAAAATCAGCAATAATTCCGTCGGTAGGAGAAGTAACAACTACTTCTAATTTTACATCTGGAGTTGGAGTACCTATACCAACATTACCATTATTTTTAACTATAAACGGTGTCGTCCATGTGATACCTGTATCAATAGTTCCACTAGCGATAGTTCTTATAAGAGCGTCTCCTGAAGACCCTAAAATAAATTGTGATGCGGCCGCTGTTGATTTGTATTTCCACGCACCATCGTAATACGCATTTGAATTAATGTATACATCGGTTGATGTACCTGTATGATACATCAATGAAGCTCTTGGGAATTCAATAGCTCTGTATGAGCTTCCGGCCCAATTCTCGATATCGGCTGTATTCCAAACTCCAATACTGCCATCGGACTGGATTCGCATTCTTTCGTTTGGCCCTCCTCCACCTGAAGAACCCAACTTAAATTTAATATTACTCAGAACACCAATATTAGCTGGATTTGCGTTAGAAGTTAATGTTAAATCTGCGCCACCTTGAACAGTGCTAAATGTGTATAATGAACCGCCTAATGCGATTTGACTGTTTACTTGCAAAGGAGATAAAGTATTCAACCTTGTGCTCAATTTAACCAATGTAACACCCTCTACAGTTGTAACTAATGAGTCTGCATTAGCCCTGTCAATTATTTGCAAAAGATGTTCTGCATTATCTGCGGTAGTTCTGGTATTAGAGTTAATTACTAATCCCTTGCCACTGCTGTTTAATGCTGCCTGAACATATAAAACTCCTGTTTGAGTTGTCGTTGAGTTTCTTATGTCTAAACCATAAGAAGGAGTTGCAGTACCTATACCAACTTTACCGTCAGATTGTATAACAAATTCTGCGTTTGCTGACCCACCGTTATCTAAATCAAATACTACTTTGCTGCCACCTGAACCGAAAGCATTGTCTGCATAAGCAATTCTTACATTTCCTCCCCCGGTACTTCCATTGGTTAATTTCAATTGGTAATTACCATTTTGCTGTATTTCGAATTTTTCAGCAGGACTTGTTGTACCTATACCAACATTCTGAGAAGCATCTATAGTTAAAGCATCTGTACTATTTGTTTGTAAAAATAATTTATTACTAGTAGTAGTTCTAACAGTTCCAGTGCCGGATGTGAAATTCAATCTTCTGCTAGGACCATTGATTTGTAAATCCGTGGCTCCTTGAATATTTACATCGCTACTAATATTCAATCTCTCAGTCGAAGATGAGTAAAACTTAAGTACTGTCCATTGCCCAGATTTATAACCACCAAAATGAATATGAGAGCTACTATCCCATTTTAATAAATCATACGCATTTAAATTTAAAGCATCATTACCCGAACCTGCATCAATCCTAACTTTACCTGCTACTTGTAATTTACCTCCTGTAGGACTTGTTGTACCTATACCAAGATTACCAGAAGCATCGATTCGCATCTTTTCAGTACCTGTGCCTGTGCCAAAAATGACGATTCCATTAGATGTACCTGTACCAATTCTTAATTCTGGTACACCCGAACCCAACCCATCGTATTTATATGTTATTGCTGCTCCTGTGCTGTCTGAAGGACTTCCAAAATAAACGTGTTGGGCGCTAGAGTCATTACCGTAAAAATTCAGCCCTATAGTACTATGACCCGCTATCAACATCGACCCATTTGCATAAGGTGTGCCTGAAGGTGCGTTCCCGTCAAGAATATGTAAGGGTTGACTTGGATTAGTTACTCCTATACCAACATTACCAGCAGAATCAATACGCATCGCTTCTGCAGTCGAACCAGCAGCAGCTACTTCAAATGCAATTTCACCATTATCTTTGTTAGTAGTATCATCCCCGGTTTTAAATGCTATTTTTGATACAATAGTACCATTCCAGTCACCAACTACCTGACCCACTGCAGCGTTGGCTACTGTTCTATTCGCTCCTAACCTAAAATTAGCTGCACTGTTTGCCCCTGTATCAATATGCAATAAGCTAGTTGGAATTACTGTACCAATACCAACATTACCATTATTTAAAATACTTACTTTTGTTGAATTCGCTGTTTGAAAATAATAGCCATAAGAAATATTATTAAACGTTGTATATCCTGTCGCTGGATCGTAAAGCTGAACTCTTGCATACGAAGCGTTTGCTGCATTTCCATATATAGAGCCTTGCCCTAAATACCCAGTATATCCAATATCACCAGCTACTGTTAGAGCGTTTACTGGACTTACTGTACCTATACCAACATTACCATCAGTAGCAATCGCCATATGTGTAGTAAAAGAGTTATAAGCATCGTTTGCTTTTGCAAATAACATTTTACCATCTACATTTTGTATATACCTATAAGACAGATCCGTTCCGGCGCTGGTATCTTTGAAGTTTATTACCGGATTGTTTGCTGCAATTTCTAATATAGACTTAGGGTTATTAGTACCTATACCAACATTACCGCCGTTAAAGTATGAATTACCATTACCCCTGAACTCGACAGTTTGTGTGCCGGAAGAGAACAACTGCAAATATCCTTCGTCTGCGTCTCTAGTTATTGCAACTGCTACATTGCCGTCATCGGATTCTCGCACATAAACACGACCGCCTTTTATGGTTAAATCACCGACAGAGTCAAGACGCATTTTTTCCCCGACATTAGCTACATGAAATTGTAGAGAGTCATTGCTATGATCATACCTGACTTCACCGACATTACTGTCAGCACTATCAGCAAAAATTAATTGAGACAGTGACGTTGTATCCGAAACGCGAATACCGACCTGAGAATTACCGCTAGATGGCCTAATGGTTAAAAGCCTATCGGGAACAGTTGTTCCTATACCAACATTACCATCAGATAAAATAGAAACCTTTTCGGTACCATTTGTAAAAAATCTAAAAGCATCAGTAGAATGATCATACCGTATCTGGCCTGCAGTATTACTATTTTGATCTCCAAAAACTATTCTACCAGAGTATGCAGAATCAGATAAAATCTGTATACCATCAATTCCATCTCCTCGTATTGCAAGTGAGTATGCACTATCTATAGTACCAATTGAAGATCCTGTATCAATATGTAGTTTAGCTTGTGGGTCAGTTGTACCTATACCAACTTTACCATCGCCTAATATAGTTATACCATTAGTTTGAGTAGACTGGGTGTATATTTTAATAGCAGCATTTTCAATATTATTAATAAATAACTCTGCCCCATTTAAACCTATTCTAGAACCGTTTGATGTTCCTGATCCAGTTGTATCGTTATGAAATCTTAATTTATTATCTTTACCGCTTTGCTCGTATATATCTAAAACCGAGGAAGGAGCGCTTGTTCCTAACCCTAAGTTTCCATTTGTATCGAGATAAAAGTCGTTTTGGTTATATCTGCCTGCGACTATATGGCTATCAGCAAAAACCTCGAACACCGGTAGTCCTGCAGCATCATTTACAGACATTAATGAGTCGCTAAGGTCATCAACTACCTCAAACAATGTTCCGTTTGTTCCATCGACTTTTAATACAGAACCTCCAGAGGTAGAGCTGATTATTTGTAATTTTGAAGCGGGAGTTGCTGTACCTATACCGACCTTACTACTTGATTGAGAAATTACAGAGTCACCTATAGTATTTGAGTCACTCCACAAAGGAACTTTATTTGCAGTTCCAGCGCCATCAATAACTGTTGCTGGAATCAATCCAGAAACAGTAGCTATCTCCGAAGTCAAAGTCTGCCCAGTTGTTCCAAGGTTATTGGCAACAGTATTAATGTTTGTAGTGAGAGTCTGACCAGTAGTAACTAAATTACTGGTTAAATTTGTAATGTCTGTATCGTTAGATGTAATCTGAGTTTGTAAAGTTTGCCCCGATGTACCTAAATTAGTCGAAACAGTATTTATATTAGTGGTCAATGTCTGACCAGTTGTTACTAGATTACTTGTTAGCGTGGATATATCAGAATCATTGCTTGTAATTTGAGTCTGTAAAGTTTGTCCAGTGGTCCCCACGTTAGTTGTTAACGTAGAAATATCACTATCATTACTGGTAATCTGAGTCTGTAACGTTTGCCCTGTAGTAACCAAGTTACTCGTTAACGTGCTAATGTCGCTATCGTTACTTGTAATCTGAGTTTGAAGTGTCTGACCACTAGTACCTAAATTGGTGGTCAGCGTACTAATATCAGAATCATTAGAAGTAATTTGCGTCTGTAAAGTCTGCCCACTAGTTCCTAGATTAGTGGTTAATGTAGAAATATCACTATCGTTACTGGTGATCTGGGTTTGTAGGGTTTGCCCTGAAGTTCCTAAGTTTGTAGAAACTGTATTAATATTAGTGGTAAGCGTCTGTCCTGTAGTAATTAAGTTAGACGCGCTCGCTACTACTTCGCCTTCGACAGCAAGAGGAAAGTTTAATTCAAATCTGTCATTAGCGTCATTAAATAAAATGTTGGCATTCGTCGCTGTACCCCGATCAATTACAATACCGCCAGAAATTTTACTAATCCCAGCCGAACTTTCGCCGCTATTAATTTCAATTATATTATCTTTAACAGCTAAGTTTTCTACATCAACAATAACCTCTGTTCCCGTAACTGTTAAATTATTGATAGTTACGTTATTAGTAAATATTTTATTCCCAGCTACACTTTGATTGGTCGTCAGCTTAACAGTAGTAGAATCCAACGTACTAATATCAGAGTCGTTACTAGTGATTTGTGTTTGTAAAGTTTGACCAGTAGTTCCTAAGTTAGTCGTGAGACTTGCAATATCACTATCGTTTGAAGTGATTTGAGTTTGCAAGGTCTGACCGGTAGTTCCCAGATTACTTGTAAGCGTTGAAATATCTGAATCGTTGCTGGTGATCTGAGTTTGTAAAGTTTGGCCGCTAGTCCCCAAGTTAGTCGAGACTGTATTTATATTAGTTGTTAATGTTTGACCTGTAGTGACTAAGTTGGATGTTAAAGTAGTTATGTCCCCATCATTTGAATTGATTTGAGTTTGTAGAGTCTGGCCCGTGGTAATTAGGTTCCCGCTGATATCGTCTACAACTGCTCCAGTTGAAATTAAATTTGTAGAAACTGTGTTAACATTCGTCGTTAATGTTTGACCAGTCGTTACCAAGTTCGAGGTGAGAGTAGAAATGTCACCGTCATTCGAAGTAATCTGAGTCTGTAAAGTTTGCCCAGTGGTAATTAAATTTCCACTAACGTCGTCAATCACCTTACCTGTTGAAACTAAATTAGTTGAAACAGTATTAATGTTCGTGGTTAAAGTCTGGCCAGTAGTTACTAGATTACTTGTTAGAGTAGTAATGTCTCCGTCATTGCTAGTGATTTGCGTCTGGAGAGTTTGCCCAGTAATTATTAGGTTGCCACTAACGTCATCGACGACTTCCCCTGTGGAAACCAAGTTTGACGAAACAGTATTTATATTTGTTGTTAGAGTCTGACCAGTCGTGACAAGGTTTGACGTAAGTGTTGATATGTCGGAATCGTTACTTGAAATTTGTGTTTGTAGCGTTTGACCAGTTGTAATCAAATTAGCGGTATTGCTATCAGAACTGGTTTTAAGAACCCCGGTTGCAGTTTTAAGAGCAGTAATGTCTGCGTCGTTATCGGTAATCAATCCTGATACAGTATTTATATCAGTAGTCACAGTCTGCCCCGTGGTAATTAAATTATTAGTAAGGCTAGTTATATCAGAATCGTTTGATGTAATCTGTGTCTGTAAAGTCTGACCTGTCGTACCAATATTTGTTGTGAGTGTAGATATATCACTGTCATTAGAAGTGATTTGTGTTTGTAACGTTTGACCAGTTGTTACTAAGTTGCTCGTAAGAGTAGTAATGTCTCCGTCGTTAGATGTTATCTGAGTTTGAAGTGTTTGCCCCGTTGTAATCAGATTAGTAGTATTTGCATCGGTGCTAGTTTTTAAAACGCCGGTAGCGCTTCTTAAAGCTGCTATGTCAGCGTCATTGTCTGTTATTAAACCTGACACCGCACTAATATCAGTCGTAAGCGTCTGACCAGTAGTAATCAGATTAGATGTTAAAGTACTAATATCAGAATCATTACTGGTAATTTGAGTCTGGAGGGTCTGACCCGTCGTTCCCAAATTTGTAGTAAGGGTGGAGATGTCTCCATCATTGGACGTAATTTGAGTTTGAAGTGTTTGACCAGTAGTAACGAGATTTGAAGTCAACGATGAAATATCGGAATCATTACTAGTAATCTGTGTTTGTAAAGTCTGGCCCGTTGTTATTAAATTAGCAGAATTACTGTCGGTACTTGTTTTAAGAACTCCCGTTGCTGTTTTTAAAGCCGTGATGTCTCCGTCATTATCAGCTATTAAACCAGAAACTGTGGTTATGTCTGTGGTTAAAGTTTGGCCAGTAGTTACTAGATTAGAAGTAAGGTTGGTAATATCAGAATCATTAGATATGATTTGAGTCTGAAGGGTTTGACCTGTCGCACCAATATTCGTCGTAAGTGTAGATATATCACTGTCGTTACTAATAATTTGCGTCTGTAGTGTTTGGCCAGTGGTTATTAAGTTACTCGTAAGAGTAGTAATATCTCCATCATTACTTATCACCAATCCTGAAACAGTTGCAATATTAGAAATATTTAAATTGGTAATATCTGTTAAATGGTTTCCTGTAGATACCAGCCTAGTGTTAAGGTTTGTTATGTCATTGTCATTACCATCTATCTGGTTCTGTAAAAACTGACCAGTTGTTCCCATGTTGGTAGCGTTTAGAGCTATATCAGTTTTTAATTCACCCGTGGCTGCTAATAAAGTAGAAATTTCATTGTCATTATTTGTTATTAACCCAGAAACAGTAGATACTTCAGAAGTTAAATACTGACCAGTAGATATTAAATGCCCACTTAATACGTCTATCGCAGCCCCACCAGTGGTCATTCCAGAAACTATCGCAATCTCACTTGTCAAATATTGACCTGTGGTTATTAAATTACCACTAAGCTCGTTAAATCTATCTCCCCCCGCTATCCCCGAAACAATTGCTATTTCATTATTTAGAAACACACCCGTTTGACCTAATTTTCCGGATATATCATTTAGGTCATTATCATTTTCGATAATCTGAGACTGTAAAGTTTGACCTGTTACAGAAAGATTTGAAGTGAGAGTGCTAATGTCAGAATCATTATCTGTGATTTGATTTTGCAACAATACTCCAGTAGCTTTAACTGAGGAATCTAATGAAGTTATACTTCCAATATTTGTAGTTATTTGCGCTTGAAGAGTTTGTCCTGTCGTCCCTACATTAGAAGTTAGAGAGTTAATACTTGACTCTAAAGTGTTGCCAGTGGTAATAAGGTTACCGCTAAGAGAATCGATTGAATTTCCCGTAGATAAAAAGTCTAGATCTACTTGACCTGAAAAAGTTGATATTTTATTGGAAAGAACGTTCCCCGTAATCGATAAATTAGATATCGTGTTTGATATATCAGTATCGTTTGAAATAATTTGATTTTGTAAATTTATTCCAGTAGTATTTAACTGCCCTTGGGTTACAAATGAACCTGTAACCCCTTCAGTAACAACAGGGCTTCCCTGAATAGCTACGGGAAAATTAAATTCAAACCTGTCATTTTCCTCGTTAAATAAAATGTCTGCATCTTGCAAACTTCCCCTATCTATAATTATACCACCTGTTATCAACGATATTCCCGCTCCGTCTTCTCCGCTGTTAAGAGTTATGGTGTTATCTTTAACGGCTAAGTGGTCAACATCAATGATTGTTTCGGTACCAGTAACGGTTAAGTTCCTAATGGTAACATCTCTAAAAAAAGTTTCCCCAGTAGCCGAAAGGAAATCTATACCTCCGTTAGCAGAATGTATTGGTACGTCACCTATGAATAAAGTGTTACTGGAAACTGTTAAATCTTTAAAATGACCGCTTAAAAAAGGAAGTTCCGCAGATCCTAAGTTTATAGTTCCACTTGCAGAGGGAAGAATATTTCCCAATATGGTTCCCCCTGCTTTGTCAAGCTTATCTCGATTTAAATCTCCAGTAGCCTGTCTTAAATCGGCGATTAAATCCGTGTTGACGTTAAGCTGATCCTGAAGTCTTACCCCTGTCGTAATTAAGTTTCCACTTAAAATATTGCGGAGTGAATCTAGAGAATTGCCCGTAGCAATCAACTCACCACTTAAAGTGTTAATTGTAAAATTTAATTCATTCCCTGTGGAAATAAGAGTGCCACTTAAAAGTCCAATTTCATCAGTTAAAGTAGTTCCTGTTATAATTAAATTAGCCCTTAGGCTAGCGACGTCATTAGTTAAGGAAAGTATATCTCCTTGTGAGGCTAAAATATTAGTATCAACTCCTAAATCAGGAATCTGACCGCTAACATTCGTTATCGGCGCTGCACCAGCAATAGTAGTGACACCGTTTACACGTTCATCAACCACTATAGCAGTGGAGCCGCTTACTATAACATCTACTACAGTTTGAGAGCTCATGTTAGGTAGTTACTTGAGGGTAAACTAGAAAGTCTCCAGCTAATATTTTATCGACTGCTCCTTCTGAACTTGAGGCTCCGTTGGGGTATTTTTCTATATCATAAACAAATTCACCAATTGGCAAAGCTGCCGTTTGAGACCCGCTTAGATAAACATCTACATAACCACTTGCATAGAGTGCTCCAGTGGTTCCTGAAACTATAACAGGATCTAAATTTACTAAAGAAGAAGTGCTGGAGTATCTGTATTTCACGACACCCCGAACAGCATAGCCGCTTAAATTTATAGGATCACCACTCGCATCCTTAACATTTAAACGGACACTTAATTGAGACCCTTGCGTCGCGCTAAAATTATAAACCGTTGCCATATAATTTTATTACACTATATGGAGGTTTTTCTGAAAATATTATCTTCCTTCTGAAAGAATTTTCATTGCTTGATCATCTAACATTTTAGACCCACCGACATCCTGAGTAGGTTTACGATAAGAGGAAACGTGCTTACGGAATTCTCTCAAAAGTCTTTCACGTAACATAGACCTGTTATCAATAGGAATAATTCCAACTGTAGAAGCGTGAGCTTGCAAATCTGAGAGGTTCATGTTATCTAGTTTATCTACATATACTTTTTCATCCATAGTCCCATAAGCAGAACTTCCCGTATCTCCCCAGATCTGATCTAAAGTTGTAGGTTGAAACTCTTCTTTAGCGTGAGTTTGTGAGATATCTTTAATAGATTTTTTTCTTGATCTAATTTTTTTTGCTGGCATAACCTTATTCCTAATATTAGTAAGAAATACACTTTTTTTCCAAAAAATAGAAAAACCCCGGCCCTTTCGGGACCGGGGTTAGTATCGTGAATGCGACTATTCCTATTATACGTCCTTACGAAGACCAACAATCGCGCGAGCATCGAGGAGGACACGTCCCTCTTCGAGACCGCCGTAAAAACCAGTCTTATCCTGACGAGTAACAAACTGATCGTCTGGAAGAGCTGTGAAAGTACTTCCAGTTTCAGAGTTACGAGCGACAGGACGGACAAAAGCTTCTACAGATCTGTCTACGCCGACAATAATCTCTTGATTAGCAGTCAAGGTACCACCCATAGCTGTATAAAGAGTATTGTATTTTTGGCCATCACCAAGCTCATACAAATCGATAATATTAATACCGAAGATTGAGCTAGTACCAGCAGCTTTATACATTTCGTCTTTAACGATATCGCCAACCTGATCAGAAGTAGTATTAAATGGGTTGTAAGCAATCGCTCTGATGTCTTCAACCACTTCAGCAGAAGTGAAGATATCAGTTAGACCTTTAGAATATGCAGTGGTAGGAGTACCATCAGCGTAAGAAGCGTTAATTCTCTTCATCTTGGTCATCATCGAATTGATATCGCCAAGACCAAAAGCTCCAGCAGCGGTATTAATAACATTGTCACCAGCAGAACCAGTTCCAAATTTACCTTTAGCTTCTGCCAAACCTTTAAGAGCAACTGCCCAAGCATTACGATCTTGTTTTACAACAATTTCGTTAGACATACGCTCTACAGCTTTACTTACAACATCCAAGCGACTCTTACGAGCATACTTTTTGAGGAAGCTAACTGCACTGTCAAGCTTGTAAGTTGAAATCTTAAGTTCAGCATTACCGCTAATTTGTGAAGAAGGAAGACCACCAGCCATCTGTTGTGACCAGATGGTAATGTAGTTGTCCTTGCCGTTCTGCTCGTAAAACAAATCAAGAGGATAACTAGGGTTATCGTCTTCATCATATTCTACGTCAGTGTAAAGATATGCAGCTGTATTAGCTTGCATCAAAACCTGTTGAACAACCGGCCCAATAAAAGCTGCAAAAGCTTCTGTTGCGGGACGGGAGACTTCGGGGTTCTTGGAACCCATTGCCTTGATAAGTTCAACTTGCTCTGGAGTATTCTTAAGTTTTAATTTCATTATCTATAATCTCCTTTTCTATTAACCTTGTGTGAAGTCGAACTTAACCAACACAGAACCGTCTGCGTCAGGGTTACCCAAAGTTCTACCGATACGATTATTGTCTGCTTTATTACCGAGGGTAGTGATTTTACCAACGCCAGTAGCGAAAACGTCTTGATTGAAGACAACGCCGGGGGAAGTATCCCAAGCACCAGTAGCCATAAGGAATACTCCTCGAGTAGCAATTGGTACTGCTTGACCAGTCAAACTACATTGTAGTTCGTCCTGTTTGCGTGGATTGAAGGCAAGCTTCTCACCGTTTTCGTCGAATTCTCTAACGTCATAAAGCGTAATACCAAGTGCAGCTTCATCAGCTCCACCGTCAGTGTATTCAACTTCTGCGCTTACTCCATACCGTTGAGAAACGGTATTGCTGTATCCAGCTCCAACGTTACCAATAAATGATAGCTCATCAGTGTTCTGCCATCCAGATCTTACTTTAACAGCAGATCCAGCATAAATCACATCGGTAGTACCGAGTGTTACAGCATGATCACCAAAGGCGAATAAATTGATAACATCGTGCTCACTATAATCCCTAAAGGGCTTTAATCTTTCGTTTGCCATAATGTTTTAATTTCTATATGTTTTTATTTTTTTAGTTAAGGTTTAAAATCAAATTGATCCATGGCAAAAGCTCTGCCATATTTCTCAAGGATTGTGGGTTCTTCAGCAGGAGCAGATGCAGGAATGTTAACCGTTTCACTCTTTGCATTATCTACAGCCTGTTCGATAACTTTCGACACGTCAGAAGCCGTAACTTCTTCCGCCTGTTCAATTTCTTTCTGCTCTTCAACTTCTGTTGCTTCTACCTCTGAGGCTTCAACAGCAGAATGAGTTTTAGCGGAAAGAAGCACAGAAATAGT
>Ga0209305_1001666_pt1 | contig 13953 bp, 16 predicted proteins | sample COGITO_mtgs_1103_FD_184792 | JGI IMG/M metagenome (GOLD analysis project Ga0209305, IMG submission 184792) | Pelagic marine microbial communities from North Sea - COGITO_mtgs_110321 (SPAdes) (version 2) | ecosystem: Environmental > Aquatic > Marine > Epipelagic ...
TGTATGACGGATTGCACATGAAAGTACATCTGGGTTCTTCATACATGGTTTTTTCTCAACCTTTTTCCGTTGTCGATAGGTACGACGTCGTGCAATAATGTACATACACTTTGGGACAACTATCATGATACTACTATCGAAACGGTAGTATTCTTTATCACATTTTAAGATATTTGGGTATCTTAAAATTTGAGTTTTGTTTTTAATTATTTACTAAAATACCGCGTATGGGTATTTAGTTGGAGAAGGCGAGGCCACCCATACCCGACTGGACACGGAGGACGTTGTAGTTAACCGCGAACATGTTGAGGTTGGTAGCGGCATCGTTATCGGTGGTGGTGGTGATGGAAACCTGCGCGTTATCGATACGGGAGAAGTTGCAAGTGCCGGTAGGCTGGTGCTCTTCGGGCTTGAGCGCGAAAGAGTACGCGTAGACACCCGCGTAGGGGGCGCCGGAGTGGTGGAAGTGGGGCTGCACCTGGTTGAAGTACTTACCAGACTGCTCCTTGAAGCGGTCCTGACCGTTGAGGACAAGCTTGAACTTGTCGATGGTACCGACAGCCTCCTCGGTGAACTTGGAAGTGCCACCACCGGTGCCGCACACAAGAAGGGGGGCACCCGCAGAACCGGGGGCGATGAAACAGTTGGAGTCGGCCATGGTGAGGTCCTGCTCGAGAACAATCTCGGCAACCTGGGCCTTGTGGGTAAAGTTCCACATCTTGGTACGGGCGACACCCTCGTCGCAGCACCATACAAGCTCCTTGACGGGGTGATTGTACGAGAGGCGGACCTGCTTGGTACCACCGGAAGCGGTAACGGTGTCCTGACCGGTGTGCTGCACCTGCTCAATCAGATACTCGTGTCCCTTCTGGGCAAAACGCCTACGCTCCTCAGTGTCAAGGTAGACGTAGTTGGCCCAGACCTTGAAGGTACCGGTATTGAGATAGGTGTCGAAATCAGACGCTAAATCGAAATCGATACGGACCTCATGGTACTGCAGAGCAATTAGTGGGAGATAGAGTCCGGGATTGCGGTTAAAGAAAAAGACTAGGGGCAAATAGACAGCGTTACCAGTCGTGGCGGAAGTCATCTTACCGTAAGTGAGCTTCTTGGACTCGTCAAGGTAAAGCTCGGAGTAGAGACGCCACCACTTCTGGTAGTGCTTGTCCACCCTTTGACCTCCGATTGATAATTCTACGGAGGAAATTGCGCGCTCGGCGACCCAGCAAGAATCGTCGGTGGCGTTGGAAGAGATGGACGCCGCAGCGGCGGAGAGAAGCTCGACGTACATGTCGCCGACGAGATCACCGTTACGGGCAACGGTGACGGAGACGCGGCCGGAGTTGGCGGCAGTACCGTTAACGGTCTGCTCGATGTTCTCCATCGCGAAGTTAGTGTGGCGCTTGTATTTGGCCTGGAAGAAAGTTACCTCAGGGTTACCGGTAAGGTAGACATCCTGGGCACCGTAAGCGACGAGTTGCATAAGACCGCCAGCCATTTTGAGAGTTGTTGTACTATAGGCAGAGAAAATAATTTTGGATAAATGTGCGAAATTTCGCGATCCAATTTTTCTTGGTCTAATTCAAATGTCAAAACAGCCTGAAGAAACCGAGATCGAGGAGGGTGAAATTGTATCCGAAACTGAATCAGAGGAGGATGAGGAGATCTCCATCATCGCTACTGAGGATGAACCCATGGACGAAATCGACGATGACGATATGATGTTCGAAGATGATGGTGTGGATGTTGCGACCCTCATGACCTCCCTTCTCGCGACCGAGGATGGAGACACCGTATGTACGGCCCTGGTCAGTATCACTCAACAACTTCAAATGCAAAACAAAATTTTGATAAAGATTTTGAGTGAATTAAAAAATTAATTAGAGAGAAAAATTGTAAAAGATATAATTAATGGAGGACACTCACTTCATCGACAAGGAACCAAATCGCTATGAAGCGCTTGCAGTACTTCAAAAACAGACTATCCAGTCGATGAATGAAGAGACCATAATAAATATTATAGAAACATTTGAAAAGATGTGGAACCTCAGAACAGAAGATTTCAAATGTGCACGCGAACTCGGATATCGTCAATATGTACATATCGATAATTTTGACACCGAGGGGAACCCAAATGTGGGTGGTATTGATATTTTAGCCATAAAAGGTATTCGTGAGAAACAGCGTCGTTTCCTGGTAGATTTAAAAGGTCAAATCAAGAAACTCAAACTTGATAAAAAGGGGGATGAGAACGATACGACTATGATCACCAGGGTACACAATATTCTAAAACAGGTAAAAGATGGTTACGATAATGTCCGTCGCCATTATGGTGCGTATGAACGTGTCGTAAATCCAACCGCGGTTCCACAAACCAAGTCTATTTCAGATGCTTCCACTATGGGTGAAGATGACCTGGATAATTCCATACCCCTCCAAAAGTGTATTATTTTCTGTCTCGATGAACTCGAAAAAGCGAAATACCGTAGATACAAAGGTCATTGCTGCGAAGAGAGAAAGACGGAAGATGGACACCACACGAGAGCATGGGAACAAAAGATGACAATCGAGGAATTTGTCTATTCCTTATCGAATAAGGATGATAATTTTGAAATGTGGAAAAACTTCACGAGTAAGGGGAGTATTTTCAGGGAAGTCATCGACCATCTTTCAAAGTGTCAGGACTCTCAGTTTCCAACCATTAACAAAAGACGACACGTTTGGTCGTTTAAGAATGGTGTATTTGTGGGCAAAGAATGGGTCTCTACTAACCAGGAAAATCCAGATGATGGATATTATACGTGTACATTTTACCCATATAATTCGATAGAATTCAAAAATCTTGATCCCTCTATCGTCGCGTGTAAGTATTTCGATAATGATTTTAACGATTATTCAAACTTAGAAAGGTGGCAAGATATTCCAACACCAAACTTTGACAAAGTTTTACAGTATCAGAAATTTGAAGAGGAAGTCTGCAACTGGGCGTATGTTATGGGTGGTCGTCTCTGTTATGATGTTGGAGAGCTGGATTCGTGGCAAATTATCCCATTCTTCAAGGGTATCGCTAAATCGGGTAAATCTACGTTAATTACTAAGGTTTTCAAGAATTTCTATGAAAACCAGGATGTACGAACCCTATCGAACAATATCGAGAAGAAGTTTGGACTTTCTTCAATCAAAGATGCATTCATGTTTATAGCACCAGAGGTGAAGGGAGATCTCGCTTTAGAACAGGCGGAGTTTCAGTCTCTCGTTTCAGGTGAAAACGTATCTGTTGCAGTTAAGAATAAACCAGCTGAAGAGATTCCAGAGTGGAAGGTCCCAGGGGTTCTTGGTGGTAATGAAGTCCCAGGATGGAAAGATAATTCGGGATCTGTTCTACGACGTATTTTACCATGGAACTTCAGCAAACAAGTAAGGCAAGCAGATCCTCGTCTCGACGAAAAACTTAAACATGAATTACCCAGAATTTTACTTAAATGTGTCAGGGGTTACATCGAATATAGGAACAAATATGCTGATGCGGATATTTGGGATGTTGTACCGAAATACTTTGAAATCATCAAGATGCAGGTTGCGAAGGTTGCAAACTCTCTCATCCATTTCCTAGAATCCACTATTGTGGATAAGGGTAAAGACCAATACGTCCCACAAAACTTGTTTGTAGCTGCGTTCAATACACATTGTAAAAACAATAATTTGGGTCAACACAAATTTCATGAAGATTTCTATGTCGGTCCATTCAGTTCGTATGATATTGAAGTTAGAAATGAATCTGTATCGTATAGAGGAAGACAATACCCCGTCCAACCAGTTATATTTGGTATCGACCTAATCGAAGACCAGTTAATGACTGGCAACAATCATTAAAAAAAATCCTTATAGATAGTAATATGAGCCAGTCGGTCAAAGAATTTGTCAGGCAGTCTGGTGTGGACGTACGAAGTCCAGACTCTAACTCCAATAATAACTTCGCTCGAGAACTGGAAGAGGATATGTTTAGACGACAAGACCGTATGGCTCGTCGAGAAGAAATTGCACGTGGTCAGCAGTTCTTCCGCGAACCTACGCGACCCGAGTTACAACAACGGCGGGTTCCTCCACCTCCTAGACGGAGTCGTTTCGCTAACAATTCTCCATTAGAAAATGAATTTGCAGACATTAATATGGACAAATTAGTAAATAATGCACTAAAAGAACCCATAAATACGAGTGAATTTGATAACATGAATCTCAATCCCATAAACGAAGCCGCGTTTGAAAAGGGTCTCGCTGAGATGAACCCAAACGCAATCAACGAATTTGGGGACCTCACTGATCTAGAAATATCTCCATTGAAACCTGGGTTATTCGTTGGCACTATTAATAAATCATTCGGTAAAGAAGTTCGTTTAGACCTTTTACCAATTCTAATGAAAAAACCACTCGGTAAAACACCTATCGGTCAGGGTCTTTATATAGACACGAAAGAGATAAAGGGTATTTATGGTCAGTTTAAAACGGGATTTTCTCGTACCAAGGAGGGTGGCCCCAAAGGAAGTATTAACAAACCTTTCGCGAGTGTCCAAATTATGGTGACCGTTTCGGATGGTATGAATAGTCAAGGTGGACTCTGTAATATTTATAGGAATGGTAAAATACTTTTCCGAAATGGATTTGTTGGTACGAACATTACAAACCAACCTGAACTCATTCGTCGATTTATCGTAGATAATTACACACAAAAAGAACCATTCCTTTACAGTCCAATCGAGTATAACAATCTCAGTGGTCAGTTTAGTATAAACGGGGTATTCACAAATCTCACTCGTATGCAAATGAAATTTTCGAAATACGGATCTACCACTTATGAACCAGAACTTTCACCTATGCTCTATGTCACCATGAAAGGGTACACACTCAACATTAGTAAGTCTGGTACCGTACAAATCATAGGTGCCAAATCACCCGCTATCATGGAAAATGCATACAAAGCTGTAACTCCATTAATCCGTGAATTTTATAGAGATGGAGATGTTAAAATAAACAAGACCAAACGCAAGACAAAGGCTAAGCGCAAGACCAAGACCAAGGTTTCTCCTCCTAAAAAGACCAAACCTATAGTAAAACGCAAAGCACCTTTAACAAACAACCAAATCAACGCACTCAAAATTGATGGAAAGAAGTGTGATCGTATGTCTAGAGATGAACTCAAAACTCTGGCACGTAAAATGGGTATTCTCAGTTTTAGAATTAAAAATGGTCCTACCACTCGGGACATGCGTAAGGATGAAATTTGTGCTGCTATAAAGGCTAAATCTAAGACTAAAAACGTTACTGTAAAAAATACCAATAAAAACAAGAACGTTAAATTATCTGGTACTGGTAGCACATTTCGCATCGGTGGTAAACTGTGTCGTGATAAGACATTAACTGAAATCAAACAGTTTGCTGCATTACTTAAAATAAATACATCGGGTAAGCAGACGAAGGATGCCCTTTGTAAACAGATTGAGAAGAGTCGTAATAATCTCGCAAAGCCCAAACCTCCTCCTCCACCCAAGCCTACAAAGAGGAACGTACAGAGGGAAAAGAAATCACGGGTTCAAACTGAAAAGATGAAAGAGAGGGTAAAGAGGGTCGGATTAGACGACAATTCTATTCGTAAGGACCTCGAGAAGCAGTACGGTAAGGCATGGATGAACAGATACAAACCTAACCTCACACAAGACGTTAGAAACATCAAGAATGCTGCATCTAGAGTTAATTCCAATGATAAAAATAAGGCACTCGGTGTACCCAAAAAGATGGTCGTTAATAGAATCAAGAAGGATATGGTTTCACGATGGAAAATGCAGAGAAAGCGCAACCTTGAAAGAAATTACGTGATGAAAAATGTAAACGTCACCGGAGTCCCTAATAATATGAAAAATAAATGGAGACAAGCAGCTGCAAATGAAGCTCTTCGCAGAAATAAAATTTTGACTGCTAAGCAGTTCGCAGGTTTAAAGAAAAAATGGTTAAAGGGTATGAAGAATATTATAGGTAATGGGAACGCGCGTAGAAATATTGGGGCGGCTAGAGCTCGGGTTGAAACGTTATAATCACGGTGTGAGAGTCGATGATGATACCCGAACGTGGGGCACTCCAAAAGATTCATGGATGGAAATGGCCAAAGAGGAGCTTTTAGATGCTATTATTTACACTGTGGCGGATTACATTAGAAATGTTAGGAGTGAGGGAGACCGTGCACCCCTCAGTTTTCGTAAAAATGATGAGCTTGATGATAACAAACTCATCATATCTATAGTTGATGACTGGGAATGTGTTGAAAGTCCACAACACAAAATGATGTTATGGAATCTCTTTAAAATGCTGAACAGTGATATTTTCAGGGAATAGCTATTTGATTGCATGTATTAAATGCGGTGATACACATCATAGCGATTGAAAATTGGTAAATAGCTTGTTCCCACATTCGAAGTACACAAAATGGTACTATCATGAGTCCCGCACACGTACCATGAAACACTATAACTGCTATCGATGCCTGGTATTCGGTATGTAGAGCAGCCGTCGTAGATACTATCAACACAAAATTGATAATATCTATTGTTCTCGTGTAAAGAGCCAAATTTATACCAGATGCAAGTACGAATATATACGCCAGAGCACGCGCAACGGGGTGATATTCTAGTAATAATCTGAAACGTGGTCGTGGTCGTATAATTTCTGGTGGTGGTTCCGGTGGTGGAACCTCTTGGTTAAATGCTATCGCGACAGAACCATCTGGTTTTTCAACAACCAGATGTCTGGCTTCATCCATGTAGATAAAATGATTTTATTGTTTAAGTTGGCGATACAAAGTGTAAAATGAGAATCCAATAATGATATAAAGGAAATACATTAAAGTCTTAGGAATTAAAGTAAAATTATCAAGAACTTTGATATCGGCTTCATCGAGTTTAGTCTTGTACATTCTGAGCTGCTGCATCAAAATATGGAGTAAGCGTATAGCGAGCATCATGATAGCCACACTAATAATTATAAAGGCGATGTTGTATAACGCATTTCCTTTACCACGGTAAAAACGAGAATACGCTAAAAGGCCTAATGATATAGACACATATGCAGCGACGTTCTGAAGCGACCTCTGAGAAAGAGCAATGAGCTTTAGAAGCTCGGGGTTCATTTAATCTTTACTGACATTTAATTTTTCTATTGACTATTTTTGTGGGTTCTGCAGCTTGTTTGAGATGAAAAGTGTGATACGAAAAATCGTATTTTGGAAATGCACTTTTTATTTTATTAGAAAGTACACCAGCTTGAACCGTTAAGGGTATTCCCGAACATACAGACTTTTGCTCCATCAAAAGAAATTCATCCTCCATGGCTACGAACCTTTTTAGGGTCTCACTCTTGATACCATCTGCATGCATTTTGACGTACATCGCCTTGGAATCACCATCACTGATGTAAAAATATTTGGAACCGTCAATCTCATCCGACTTTGTGTGTTTGTCATACATCAAAAACACAACGACGAGAATTGCTAAGATGTATAGCATTTATATTTACACAGAAATTAGTTTGGAAAGGTCGGCAACCTTGTTGATGATATTGAAAAATTTATAAATATCATCGACTGCATCAGGCTTCATGATCTCAAGTTCAATTTGGTAACTCGCCTCCTCTTCGGAGTCCATATCGGCATTATCACCTGAAGATATGGTCATGTCGATACTGAGATTCTTGCGCACGAATGAGTGGCGAGTCTTGGAACGCCTTCTATCCATATCGTATTCACCCGACGTTACAATTTCACGGGCAACACAAAATCGTACATCGAGAGGATCACACTTGAAATCTTCCTTCACGACACTGATTTTTTGAATCATGGTTTGTTCACCGGAATCCTCATCAGACGTAATTCGAATGTTATTACTATCATTATAATAAACATCCGCGGATGAACTTTTTGTCTCTTCCCATCCTTCATATTTCTTCAGGCCTTCGAGGACCCTCTTCCACGTATCTTTACCAACATTAGTATCAAACAGGGAGCCATTATGCTTTCCAAGACGAATTTCGACTTCAATGTCATCTTCGTGCTTATGCGCTTCGAAAATGGGTAGAACTTTATCGACGATAGCTTGGACGTTCATTTTTACTTAACATTTCTTCTTCGCGCCTTTCTCTTAAGTGTTTAATGTACATAAAATGTAATGAAAGGGCTCGAAAATCACGGAAATACTTGTTATTTCAATACCGCCCTTCAGTGTTTGTTGTACATCCCAGTACTGTCGAACTATTTTATTCGTAAGCCGTACACGGGTGAATGTGAATTTACAAAAGCATACGGTGACCTCGTTAAAATGTATTGGACGAAGGGTAAAGAGCATATCACTATTAAGAACGTCATAGAATCGTTCCAAAAGGAGTTTCCCCGTTTCAGGACGAATGAACAACACGACGTACAAGAAACTGTTCTTTGTATCATAGATATACTTGAACGGTCTCGTCCAGAAATAAAGGAGTGGTTCTATGGAAAGAAGACACAGGAAACGATATGGCCAGGTGGAAAATCATCGAATGAAGAGATATTCAGTGTTCATTTGATAACTGCCGAAGGCGCAGATATGGGAACTATGCTTCAAAAAAGTACTGACTGGAACACCATAGAAAACTTTGAAGATACGGAAGGTAAAGTACATCACCTAGCGACGACGCGTATGGTATTTTCAAAACTTCCACAGATTTTGATGATTTCATTTGACCGTAAAAGTCATATAGAAATCATAGAAAAGATGATCATAGGTAACAGCGAATATAATCTCATATCATGTGCCGTACATGTGGGTATTCAAAATGATGGACACTATGTAAGTTTCGTTAAAAGGCGGAACAAATGGCTTTTAGCGAACGATGAAAGTGTCGAAGAACATGAATTACCGAAAGAGGCGAGTTTCTATTTTATGGTGTATAATTTGAAAAATTAAGCATCGGCATACACCCAAGCTGGGGTCGTAGCTGCGAAATCATAGGTTATTTTCGATTTTGTGGTGTCAATAACCGCTGTAGTTTTTACAGCGGTATTACCTGCATCTAAAAGTATCAACTTCGCGTCGGTAAGACGATTTCCACAGCAGCCACCATTTTCATTGTTCCCCCTATTCGTGATAATAACCTTAGCAATTTCCTTTACGGCACCGAGATCAACCTGTAAAAATGCAACACCATTCCCTGTAGTGTGTGCAAAGTTTCCACTTACAAGTCCCGTAGCATCTCCGTCAGTTAGCCTATCAAAAGGACCTGCGGAATGTGCTGCACCAGGACCACCAGTCACTGCGGCATTTAGGGCGATGTTTGTACCAGCTTTATCAAACACCTCAATTTCTCCTAAGTTGACGATGTTAGCTGGATACGTGCCTGTGGGTCGTTCTACCTTAACATATTGTGCGCTGGGGAGAACGGGTCCAGTTTCTACAGGCTTGGTTTCTTCTGTGGTTTCACCACCCATCATCATAGAAGCTACACTGGACGATGAACAACATACCATCATAAGTCCAACACCTGCTAACATTGGTACGACAGACATTTATTTTAACTCGATATTAAAAATTGGGTTTGCAATCTAAAAACTCCTTCATCTTGATATTCTCCTTGATATTCACAATTGTCCTGTAAAAGGTCCGTCGATTGTTGGGATGGGTCTTATCGGTTCGCCTCTTGATAGGTTTCCACCACAGGGGTTCTTCCCATGTGATATACTTACACTCCACGATAGCTCCATCTTCAAACCAAGATTCGTCATCCTTACTTTGAGGAATTTCAGATTCAAAAAATAACTTTCCCCTCTCTTGTACGTAGAGTCTCCATGCCATAGGACCATTTGTAGCACCCGGAACCTCTCTCGACTTCTCTCGCTTCATGAGAAAGTCGACCGTATTCTGTTCTTGTGGTTTCCACTTGAACATGGTTTCATGTGTCCCGAGTCGGATAGGTTCATTAACAGGTGTAAATACGAGACCGTCAATCTTCTGTTGAACCGTGGGTAAATACTCACCCATAAACTTTCCAAAATCTCTCATTTCATGAAATGTTTTGCATTTGAGTCTAAACTTATCAGACTTCATATAAATGATTGACTTCATGATACCTCGAGCTGCGTCAAGTCTTTTCATCAAGTTAAGATCCCAAACTGACTGACCGTTTACCCATACGGCGTCGTATACCATGAGAGTATCTTCATACAACTCACCGTCAAGAATAGTCCCATCGTAGGCACTTTTCTTGAGGTTGATAGGTACTTCGAACATATTGAAAGAGCGATTAACAAATACACACTTCTTTTTACCCTCAAACATGAGGGCAACCATCATGTACCGTTCTCCATCCGTTTTTTCACATACAAGATACTCAGCACCTTTTAGAATGGGAAAGTGTTTATACTCAATCGAGATTGGCTGAGGACCCGGAAAGTAGTCTTTACTACCCCACTTTGAATGAATATATTGCACAACATATTTGTAGAGTGGGGTAGACATGAATACTATTCAATAATAAACTTTAATTGACTTTTACACCGGCGGCGTTAAGAATATTGCTTAGACATTCGTGTGTGTAAGTCATGGTTAACTTAGATGCCGAAAACGCATAAACTCGAACACCTTGCTCAATCAATTTTTCAAACATTTTTGCGTAAATTTTGGTACCACCTCCAGATTTCTTCACCGCTTTCATAACATTTTTTGTATTCATAACCCATGCTCGTGCATTCGTTGTTTTTACTCTGTAAATATCCTCAGAAATCTTCATACCAATTTCGGTATCAAAATGGAGACCCATTTGTGAAACGGGTTCCGAACTACCATCCTTCACCCGAGCCCTAAAAAGACCCCAATCTACACCCTCCTTTACACCCGGGAATACGAGACATCCCACTGTCTCGTGTGGCTCGAAACATTGCTTAATAGATTCATCATCCATACCAATTCCAAAGTCTATGAAAATGATTCGATCATTATTTTTGATATACTTTTGAACCATCTCAGCTTTTAAGAATGGATCGTCGTCGACATATACAATTTGATTATTGATATTTTTTTGTAAACACTGTACATTAATCCTGAGCACCGTATGAAGTGTTTTTACATGACAGGATTTTGAACGAGTGACTAAAATCGTAACGATATTCATGTTTTCCTTTGTACTCTAAGCCTTAAGCCTTTCATTTAAACACCCCGAAAAGGGTAAATTACCCACATGTCCTAATGTGGTATTTACATCTGCATAAATTTTCCCACCAGCTTGTTGCCATCGTCGACAAAACGCATAATCCTCACTGAGATACCTACGATTATTTGGATCTATCATACAGTCAAAACATGCGTGATAGTCATCAAAGTCCCTATTTTGATGATCATTTTTACACCAGAGTTCGGGAAACTTCTCCTCGAGTGTTTTAAATGCCGATCGTTTAATAAGCATAAATCCAGTTGGACCGTCTAAAATTTCGATAAATCCATTTTCAACGGAGCGTTTCTGGGCCCCGAAATTTATAACAAGACTCGATGAAAGCATCGACATATCACGCTCATCACCACTCTTTACAGCATTAGCTGCCTGATCCCACATGACCACCTTCTTTGGGTAACAAGCGACAGAAATGTCGTGACCGGATTTTATAAGTCGTACCACCGACTCTGGATCGAAATGAACATCTGCATCTATAAACATAAAATATTCACAATCAGTCTTTTGCATGAAACGACCGACAGAAACATTACGGGCGCGGTGTACGAGAGACTCATTTTCTGTGGTATCGAGATACAATTGTATATTTTCTTTTATCAAAAGAATCTGAAGTTTGATTATACTACTCATATATTTCTCCAGACATAATCCACCATAACACGGTGTCGCTAAGAACAATTTTGTCATATGTTACATTTAGTTCAAAAGCTCTAAGTGCTTTTTAATTATAATTTCAATCTTGTTTAGTGTTGGTATGGAGACAGAACATCTATCACACATTTCGGATTTTGTAACTCGATGCCCAATCACGATGTAAATAATCGCAGATGCTACACTATTGGGTGTTTTACTCATAAGTTCAACACAATTATCAGTAGCGGCACACATCTTGTTACATTTCAGTCTCTCTTCTCGAGTAATCTCAAAAGAATTCAATAGTCTCTGCATCACGTCATATGATTTAGTGACGTAATTCTTCTTTGTGACCCCCAAAATGTTATCTTTAAAAATCTGTGTTGTACGACTGATATCCTTCGACTGAATTCCAAACATATCCGCGATTTCCTTCGTCGTTCGAGGGGTCTGTGCGAGTCGACATGCATATAAAACGCAATTGGCTTTGATACCCAGGCGTACAGCTCCTCGTGTGAGTTTCTCATTGTTGAATTTTCGATATAATATTTTAGCATCCTTCAAAACAGAATCTTGTAGCGTGTGACATGCTTCGTCGATGTCACGATACGCGTGAAATAGCGATCTATCTTTGTGATTCATAGACATATGAAAATTAATTTTTGCCATTCGTTTATTCTCATACGTTGAGGAATGTTGTGTTGATATAATCGTACCCTTACCCCAATTTTGAGAAAACAGTTCGGGATTTGCATTGGGATTACCACACCGTGAAGGATCATTGACCTTGCCATCGTCTGTTATACCACTTGTCCATTCGGCTGTGTCATCTACGAAATAAGAATCAACTAACCCACACACTGAACAAGTTGGAAGACCTTCTCTTGTAATAACTTTAATTCCGTCACATTCCCTACAAATACTTGTAATCACTGGCTTTACTTCATTTTCTTTTGGTTTTAATTCTTCTAATTGTTTCCATATAGCTGCCAGCATTGTTTTGAATGTAACAACTTTTTTTAAAATTTATGATAACGCATTACACACTTAGGCGTCTAATTCGTGTTTCTATGGCGTCTATAGTTTCCTTGAAACTCTTTCCACCTGATGTCGTCGGTTCCCATTCATTCCATTCCTTATCAATTGATTCATGACCCGGAGGTAGAGGAATATCCTGACCCGAAATCTCACTATCGGATACAACAAAACCTTCCAGATCTGATTCCTCATCCCCACCTTCGTCGTAAATATCACTATCAGTATCTTCCATGTCTATCTCGGAGTAAAACGCGAAACGATCCATACCGAGGGGTTTCATTTCAAGATCTTCAAATGTAGTTCCTATGGGGAAATGTTCCATCACACTTTCGTATGGTGCAGGGGAAAGTTCCGTTGGTTCTAGTTGATATACACACGCATTCTTATAAAATAATTCGGTGGGGTTGAGATATCTCAGGCCGAGGGTCTTGCCAGTATTCATTCCAACAATCCCGTACATTTCGTCTTCAATTCCATCTTCATTTACTAAAACTTTTACTATATCATCTTGGTTTATTTCAGTTGGCACAATCATGCTTAGAGTTTTCAGACAAAAAATTATCAGCGATAATATCACAGATGAAAGTTATTATTTATTCGAAGGAAGGTTGTGAGTATTGTGACCATGCAAAGACACTATGTGAGTCGGAGAACTTCGACCATGAAAAAATCATGGTCGACAAGGAAGAACTCAAGAAAGTGTGTGGTGGCTCCACTTCAACTTACCCTCAAATATTTATTAACGAAAAACACATAGGGTCCTATTTTGACTTTCAGGACTATATAGAAGAAGAGTACGAACCAATCCTCGCCCCTACCCTAAATAGATTCACTGTGTTTCCCCTGAAGTACCCCGAGCTCTGGGAGCTCTATAAGAAGGCTCAAATGTCTAATTGGACTGCTGAGGAGGTAGATCTATCAAAAGACCTTGATGATTGGAAGACTCTAAACGACAACGAACAAAAATTCATAAAGTATATTCTGGCGTTTTTTGCTGGATCAGATGGAATTGTTTTTGAAAATATCAATAACAATTTCGCTAAT
>Ga0209305_1001678_pt1 | contig 13889 bp, 11 predicted proteins | sample COGITO_mtgs_1103_FD_184792 | JGI IMG/M metagenome (GOLD analysis project Ga0209305, IMG submission 184792) | Pelagic marine microbial communities from North Sea - COGITO_mtgs_110321 (SPAdes) (version 2) | ecosystem: Environmental > Aquatic > Marine > Epipelagic ...
ATTAACCCCCGTCGTTAAATCATTCCCATCTTATTATGGTCCAAAAGCGAATGACTTAGCCATTCAAGTATTGGCTGGAGCGGGGTATACCAAAGATTACCCTGTAGAGCAGTGTTACCGAGATAATCGTTTAAATCCAATTCATGAGGGTACTCATGGTATTCAATCGTTGGATTTATTAGGACGAAAGCTATGGTTGCATAATGGCAAAGGCCAGCAGTTATTATTACAGAAAATCCAGAAAACATTGATGTCAGCGAAAGAAAAACCCGCATTAGCTGGGCTGGTTTCTGAATATCAAGGGTATCTCGATCTGTTTATTAAAACCACAATGACTCTGGGTGGCGCGTTGCAGAAGGGTGAGGTTGAAAAAGGCTTAGCTAATTCCGCGGTCTATCTGGATATGATGGGTAAAATGGTTGTTGCTTGGTTGTGGATCGAAATGGCCGACAAAGCGATATCGGTATTTGAAAATAAAGAGTCTGCCGAGGATCAGCAGTTTCTAGCAGGCAAGCTACAAGCTGCTCAATACTTTATTCGCTGGGAGTTGCCTAAAGTCACGCATCAAGCCAATTTATTACAAGGTTTTGATGAGACGTGTATGTCGATGCAAGCGGATTGGTTTTGATCGTATAAATGATTAAATTTAATAATATTGTTAAAAAATTATGGATGTCGCTATGAGTGAAAAGTTAATTGTAGAAGTCAGTGATCACATTATGACGATCACCTTTAATCGCCCAGAAATGTACAATCCGCTGGACCCTGAAAGCTATTTTCTATTAGCCCAGGCGATGTATCGCTTGCAGCATGACGAAGAGTTACGAGTTGCCGTAGTGCAGGCTAATGGTAAGCATTTCAGTTCGGGTTTGGAATTGGACAAATGGGCTCCTATTTTTGCCAATGGTGAATATCCTGACTTACCACCAGAGCATCTTGATCCATATGGTAATAAAGGTGAGGTATTAACCAAGCCCGTTATTATGGCAGTACAGGGTATTTGTTATACCTCAGGTTTAGAGTTGCTATTAAATACGGATATTCGGATCGCGACCCCAGAAGCTAGATTTGCCCAGTTAGAAGTTCAGCGCGGTATCTATCCTTGTGGTGGTGGTACGGTGCGTTTGCCTAGAGAGATTGGTTGGAGTAATGCCCAACGTTACATCTTAACGGGCGATGAGTTCACTGCACAGCAAGCGTTGGAGTGGGGGATGGTGCAAGAGTTGGTTGAGCGAGATCAATTGCATGAACATGCACGCTCAATCGCTAAGAAAATAGCCAAGGCCGCGCCATTGGGTGTACAGGCTGCTTTGCGTTCGGCCAAGACGTGTCGAGTTCATGGCCAGGAAGCGGCTTTAAAGACACTGTTCACGGATCTGCCTAAAATCATGAAAAGTGAAGATGCTAAAGAAGGGATCGCTTCGTTCTTGCAAAGACGAGAGGCTAAATTTACGGGTAAATAAAGCGAGACCACTTATTTTTTCTCTCAAGTTATCTTTAAGCAGAGTGAAAATAAGTGGCGTAAACAACATCGATTAAAATCAAAATGTAATTAGAGTAAAGAAAGTCTTATTGGATTGGTCAATTATAACCGTGAGCTATTTGCTCATTTGTTCTTTGCTAGCCAGACTTAACGAATAAGATGATCTAAGGCATGATTTAATTATGCGGAACAGATGTTCGCTGAGTTGAAATCGGGTATTATGTTGTTGAGGTTTACCTGTTGTGTCCAAATACTGGTATAATAGTGAATTTTATTACAATTAGATCTTAAGCAGATTCTAAATAGATTTTTGAAATCAGGTTGTTTATGAATAGTCAAAATACAAAGCAAAAGCCCCCGATTAACTGGGTTCCCGTGATTATGTTTTCTGTCAGTACTTTGGCCTTATTAACCTTAGTGCCTTGGTATGGCATTCAGTATGGCTACAATGCCTCTGCTGTCGTCGCTTTTGTAATCATTACTTGGTTAACAGGTATGTCTATTACAGGTGGATACCACCGTCTTTGGTCTCATAATGCTTATGAGGCTCATCCTATTCTTCGTGTTTGGTATGCCTTATGGGGCGCAACGGCGATGCAGAATACGATTTTGGATTGGTGTTCAGGTCATCGAGTGCATCATCGTCACTGTGATGATGTTGAGCTAGACCCTTATTCTGCTAAACGTGGTTTGTGGTTCTCTCACATGGGTTGGATGTTGCGTAAATACCCTAGCGGCCAGGTTAACTTTGATAACGTTAAAAACCTGATGAATGACCCTGTTGTGATGTGGCAATATAAGTATTACTTACCGATTACGTTAGGCATGAACTTCGGTATTCCGATTATATTGGGTTTAATATTTGGTGATGTTGTGGGCATGTTGTTGCTAGCGGGTGTAGCGCGATTAGTTTTGGCACACCACATTACTTTCTTTATCAATTCCATTGCTCATAAATGGGGTTCACAGCCTTATACGGATGAGAATACCGCTCGTGATAATACGTTCTTTGCTTTCTTAACTCATGGCGAGGGCTATCACAATTATCACCATATTTTCCAAACAGATTATCGCAATGGCATTCGTTGGTTCCACTGGGACCCCACTAAATGGTTCATTAAAGCGTGTTCTTGGGTTGGTTTGACAAAGAATTTGAAGAAAGTGCCTGACTTCAAAATTCAGCGTGCGAAAGTGAAAATGCAATTTAAGCGAGCGAATGAGCAGTTAGCACAAGCGAGTAACACGGATCAGTTCTCAGATAATATTGATCAGTGGAAACAAACATTAGAAAAAGAATATGACGATTTCAAAATATTGTTGAATGAGTGGGCTGAATTACAAACTGGAAAATACCAGCAAACGTGTAAGACTTTGCAAGAAAAATGGCAGGGCGCATCAATTCATATTCGTTTTAAAGAAATAGAAGATGGTCTAAAGCTCCAGCATGAGCGTTTGCAGGAATTCAATGCTCAGTTTTCTTTTGTGAAAGTTTAATAATCCAGTTCTTCAGGAGGACCGAATACTCAGTCCTCTTAGATTCTTTTTGGCTAATAATAAGCCATATACATTGACTAAATTGCCGTCACGACGTATTAACTCTTGAGTAGGCTATTCCTGAAATATTTTAGCGATAGAATCGGTATATGAGGGTTTTCTCTTTGATTCAAATATGGCTCCAGCGTTTTTCTTGTCTCATTATTCTTTTCTCTGCTTCCTATAGTTTTGGTGCGGAAAACCAAGTTAGTTATTCATCCAACCTCCAAGTCACTGAAACCTTAACAGTTGTGCGGGGTATTGGAAATTATCCCCCCTTGGAAATGGTTAAAGATGGCCAGCTCACTGGGCTGCACATAGACATGATAAAACATGCTGCGCATCAACTAGGGATTGAGATAGAGTTTATTTCACTTCCGTGGACTCGGGCTATTAAGGAATTTTCAGCGGGCAATGTCGATGCCATTAGCTATTTGGGATATACCCCAGAACGTTCTGAGATTGCTTATTATCATGATGATAATGTTTTGTCGGATACTAAATGGGTCTTTCTTGCTTTGGAAGAAAGGGCGCATGAATTTAAGTATGATCGCACTTTATCAGGGCTAGAAAACTCGGTCATCGGAGTGCAGAAGGGTTACAGTCATGGTAAGTACTTTGATAGCATGAAGCATCTTAAGCGAGATGTGGTTACGCATGAGTTTGATATTGAAACTATGTTGAAGGAAAAGCGCCACGATTTGGCGATGATGAGTTATCAAGAATTTTTAGGCTTTAAAGAGCGTGGCGATTTTAAAGGCATTGTCGCGTTATTTCCAGAGATTGATTCTGATCCTCAATATATTGTATTTTCCCGAGCTCAAGACGAAAGTGGTCGACTAAAAAGAATTTCTCAGCTTTTTGCTGATCAAATGCGACTGTTCAAAAGTAGTCGAGATTACGACGTACTGTTAAAAAGCTACGATTTTTATCGTTATCAATAAGTACGCTTTATAGCTGGTTGGCCTTGCGATAACGCCCTTGGTAATCAAACAGTCTTTCTTTTATTTTCCAATAATACTTTTGCTTGCGCGCAATCACGAAATCAGGGCTCGGAAAGTAGGCTGAGACTTTTAAGGCTTGAGCAATGCTTTCTATTTTTATCTCTTTGGTGGTCGACAAATTAATTTTTAAGCGCTGTGAAAATAGCTGATTAAAAATAATGACCTGGTTTGCTTTTGAAAAATCAAATGACTCGCTCAGTTCGCTGCCTTCTTCGTCATGGTAGATAACTTTTAGTTTTCCTTCTTGTTCTATTAAGCTCGTTCCTGCACAGCGTAAAACCTTAGCATCTTTTAACTGTAGTGCTTTTTTTAGCATATCGTCAGGATCGACCAATACTGATGAGCATTGTAAACATTTTCGAGCCGCAATATCGTTTTCACCGCCGCAGTGTGGGCACTCCTTAAATACAAAACGATAATCACACTGTTGGTCTTCTATAAGCCCTTGGCAGCGGCGACCATAATGTTCAACTAAGTGACCATCATCATCACAAATACCCCAAAAAATATTAGGAAACTCACAACTGGGGCAAGAAACTTGTACCGGCTGACTTTGGCTATTGGGTTTTTTCTCACCCACTTCAGGTTGATAGAGGTCAAAATCATTGCCAGTGTAATCAATCACTAAACAGTCTTTCTTGTTATCGCATAGCCGTAATCCGCGACCGATTATTTGTTGATAAAGACTGACCGATTGTGTGGGGCGTAATATGGCGATCATATCAACATGAGGCGCATCAAAACCTGTGGTCAATACAGAGACATTAACAAGATATTTAAGCTCCTTGAGTTTAAATGCCTTAATTAAATGATCACGCTCAGCGCTATCGGTTGCGCCGGTAATTAACGCGCTATGTTGTGCGGGTAGATAACTGAAAATTTCTTTGGCATGATCAACCGTAGCCGCAAATATCATAATGCCTTGGCGTTTATCTCCTAGCTCAATAACCTGCTCAATGATGCCTTGAGTGACTCTATGATTTTTATTTAATAGATGATTAACATCCGTAGCATTATATTCACCCGATGAGTTTTCACAGAGACTGCTGAAATCGTAGTGTTCAATTGTGGCATCGACTAATTTAGGCTCGGTTAAATACTGACGTTTAATTAAGTAGCGCAGTGGCAGCTCATAAATACAATGTTCAAAAGGACGTTCACTTTCACTGCGTACCATGCCGCGATAATGCTTACGATAAATCCAGCCCATGCCAAGACGATAGGGTGTTGCTGTGAGGCCTAATAACTTAACGTCTGGGTTTGACTGTTTTAATTGATGAATTATTTTCTGATATTGATTCAGGTCCTCTTGTTCCTGACTCTGATCTGGTTTTGGTTCTTGCTCTTGGGTTTTATTATCATTGGCCATGTTTACGCGGTGGCATTCATCAATAATAATTAAAGAGTATTGATGATTAAAGTCTGAAAGGTTCCTAGCGGCAGATTGGATGCTCGCAAACGTTACTTGGTATTGGTTTTCTTTCTTTTTTAACCCTGCAGAATAAATACCCGCGGTTAAACCATAGCTTTCATATTTTTGATGATTTTGCTCTACCAGCTCTTTTACGTGAGTAAGGATAAGGATTTTTTGTTTTGCTAAGCGTGCAAGCTCGGCAATAACTAAACTCTTACCAGACCCTGTGGGCAAAACAATCACTGCAGATTCATTGGTTTTACGAAAGTGCTTTAGCGTCGCAGAAACGGCTTCTTGTTGGTAATCTCTAAGTTGAAAGCTTGCCACGTGAGTGAAGCACCTTATTGTGAGCTGAATGCAATGATCATAACAAAAGATGGAATAAATTTGTAATTAATGAATGCGTGTTGATCGTGAGGAGTGATTAATGCGGGCTATCGATATTTATCTGAATAGGGCAAATTAAAGAGTGGAAAGTACATGAGGTTAAACATCTAAGTGGAATAAGACAAGCTTTGCTAGCTTGCCTTGTTCCATTGATTCGATTGCGTGGATTAGATGATCAAAATTGAACTAATATCACTTCTGTTGATAAACGGTTGTGCGATTTCGACCGTTCTCTTTGGAATGATAGAGTGCTTTATCAGCTGCTTCAATCCACTGCGTATGTTTTTTGAAATTAGGTGAATATTCAGCAATACCAGAGCTAATGGTGAATTTTATTTCATGTTCATCCGTTTTAACGATTAAGGCATCTATTTTTTTACGTAGCCGTTCGGCGAAATTAGCGGCAGCTGCCGCATCGGTATCAACGAGTAAAATTGTAAATTCTTCCCCACCGTAGCGTCCGCATATATCAGTTTCTCGTGCTGTTTGCCTTACGATGGAAGCTAGAGTTCTAATGACCTCGTCGCCTGCTTGGTGTCCATAAGTATCATTAACATTCTTGAAGTGGTCAATATCAAACATCACTAAAGAGCTTGGGTTGTGTGAGCGAACACAGCGCTTATGCTCTCGTTGAAATTCTTCCTCCCAAAATCCACGATTAAATAGTTCAGTTAAGCTATCGGTTTGGCTGAGATAGGCTAAGTGTTCATTTGCTTTTGTGAGATCTTCTTGGTTAACGGCGGTATCGGTCACATCATAAACAATTAAACAAATATGTTTAACGGTACCATCAATTGATTCTAAAGGAATTATGCTGCTATTTTGATACATGGTCGACGCCCGACCAGTAATAGGGCGGTAATTCTTAAATTTAAAAAGATAAGGTCGTTGTTCCCAAATAGTAAAGGTTCGAGTTTTTAATTCGAAAACAGGCTCTGACTTTTGGCGAAACCACGTTTCTGGAATATCGTTAAAAGATTCAAATAAGGATTTATCGTGAACTTCATCAGGGCGAAGACCACTGTGGTTTTCCATAAAACCATTCCATAGTTGAATTTTGTAATCTCTGTCTAAAATAACTAAACCTACATCAATACTTTGCAGTACATCCATCAGCCAGTGCATTTCTGAAAACTCGAAGCTTGCTTTGGTCATGCGATTATCAATCCCTTAGTCTAATAAATAGTCGACTTGTTGATTAATTTTTGCGACTGAATCTTCCGTGAAAAGTAATAATAAATCACAGTTTATATTCATATTTTCAATTTCATAATGTATCTCTATCGCCAAGGTTTGAGACCATTGATGGTTCCCTGATTTAACAAGGTCGTCAACATGGCAGTGTTGACCTAGCACGACGGGATGACCTTGATTGAACGAGATTTCTAGTTGCTCACCAATGCCATGAATGCAAGCGCCAATAAGCACAGAGCTGACATCCATTAATAATTCCAGTTCACCATGACGATCCAGAGGGCCTTTATAATTCATTAATTTGGCTAAGTCAGAAAAGCTAGCATCATTGAAAACAAGTAATGCTTCACCCGCAATTCCAGATCCGATAAAACCCTGGCATACCGCAGATACATTTTCACTGGTTGCCGTGTCGGCTAACGCCATGTGAAGTTCGCTGGCACTGATCATATTAACTTTGGGAATGGGAAGGATGACATATACGTTTAAAAGCCTTGCTAGCCGATCAGCAGCTTGCCCCATGGCGACGTTGGTAATCTCTTGATAGCAATCGCGTTGATCTTCGTTGATTAAGGTCGTCATTGCATTTGCCCCCATTATTCAGCCGCCGATAAAATGCCAAATTCAGTAAGAATTTCTGTGGCTTTTGCTTTATCGATGGGTTTCTTAATAAAGGCCATTGCTCCGAGCTTTTTGACTCTTTCTTGAGCATCAGGTTGTATATCTCCAGACACAACGATCACCATGGCGGGGAGGTCTTCTTTTCTAATGGCTTCTAATACGCCATAACCGTCCATCTCTGGCATGGTTAAATCTAAGAAGACGACTTCTCCCTTGCCTTGACGTATCGCCTCAACGCCTTCAACGCCGTTTGTTGCAAATGTTAGGTCTATGTCCCAGCCATCGGGTAGTGCTCGTTTCATTTGCTTACGTGCGAAGCTGGAATCGTCACAAATTAGAACAGGAAGTGCCATGGTATTAAGGTCGCCGAAAATTATATTATTTAAGTAATAGACGGAAAACCTAAATCTCTCAAGGAAGGTGGTGAAAATAGGCCAATAAAACGCACTTATGGGGAATTTAAGTAATTATAAAAATTGATAGGGTCTAAATGTCAGTTTAATTGCTATTGAATATGCTGGGGAAGGGTGACAATTCTTATAAGTAGGCTAAAATGCGCCATTTTATTTATCTGCTTAGCAAGAGTGTGCTGTTTATGATCCGGGAAATTATACGTTCTGTCGTGCTGAATAAGCGAAATAAAATGAGCAAGCGCTTTCAGCCAGTGCCTTTTATGAGTGGTATTAAGCGTAGCTTTCGAGTTGGATTGACAGACATTGATTTCAATATGCACATTAATAACTCGCGCTATATGGTGTTTATGGAGCGTGCACGCTGGGATCATCCCGTACAAACGGGCACCTGGGATGTGATGCTGAAAGAAAAGTTGAATTTTATCGTAGCGGGTATAGAAATGGGTTATATCCGTGAAATTCGATTTGGCAAAAAATTTCACGTTGAAAGTCGCTATTTGGGCTGGGATGAGAAATATTTTTATTTAGAGCAGCGTTTTGTAGCCGACGGCAAGATCCATGCGTACGGACTGGTTAAGGCGGTGTTTTTACAGCACGGAAAAATAGCTTTGCCTGACGATGCTGCAAAGATTCTAGGTATCACTCATGCTCCTGATGCTTTACCAGAGCATATGCAGCTTTGGAAGCGCTTAGGGGTTGCGAAACGAGAGTACTCTCTGCCTACTCCTACTAATAATACAGAAAAGAAACACGCCGCTTAACCGTTCTAATTAAGCAGCGTTGAAGCTTAAGCCCTTCTATCGCTCTATTGATAAAGAGGGCTGAGTTCTGACTGATCTGTTGACGAGCCAGAGTGCTTTTTCTTAATGGCTTGAGATAAGTTATTCCACAATAATTGGCCATTAAAAGCGCTGTTTTCAGTGCTCTGATAGAGCGTACTGTCTAGCTCACTCAAGCTATTGGTGAGTGGGATATCTTGAAATTTCTGTCCAAGTTCTTCTAGGCTGCTGATGCCAAATTCTTGCTGCGACCACTCTTTCAAATTTTCACGAATTAAAAGCGGATCATTTTTCTGGCACGCTTTTTTGATCTGTTTCAATGTCTCCTTGCTAGAAGCCGTTGTTTTATTAATCTCTTTTTCAATGGGCTTTCCACTACGGCGCCATAATAAAAAAGCACTGATAATATTAGTTAATAGTAAAAATAATGTGGCCGCAATCCAGTATCCTGAATTCTGATTATTCATCATTGTGGAATCAGCTGAGGCATTTAGCTCAGTATTTAAAGGCGTATTAGTGGACTGACTGCTGTCCATCTTTAATGCATTCTCAGGTGCCGCCACAGTGACGGTGTGGGTTGGTAAAATCGCATATTCAAGACGATTAGTTTCTACATTCCACCAAGGAACACGCATTTCTGGAATCGTTACACGGCCACTTTGTGTCGGCACGATGGCTAACGATTGTTGTAAAAATCCCTCAATACCTTGAGTATCGGTTTTATCATTATGCTCAGACTGGTCTGGGTAATATTTCAAGCCCTCGACTGTCGGTAAGTTCAGTTCAGGCAACTGGCTACCGGAAAGTCCTCGAGCATTAATGCTAATTGTGCGTGTAACAGGTTCGCCTACTTGCCATTCGTTATAGGGTTTGCTCCAGCGATCAGAAATTGTAATTTGTGGGCTTGGTAACCAAGGGGCTTGCGGATAGCTTGCAGGTGTTGATTTGACATTGATACGAATAGGCTCAGCAATAACGGTGACGGGGCGGCCACGGCTCCAGCGATTGTAAGAATTAACAATGTTGGCGCTAAACTTTTGCCCAGGAATCACCATTTCACCACTTTCTTCGGCAAAAATAGCAAAGCGGCGCTCATAAACACCCATGCGCTGGCCATTGATATTCGTATTGTATTGTCGGACTTCTCCAAGTTGCATAACGTGGGCGTCAGTCACTTTAAACTCAGATAAAGTCGCGTCTTCATGGTTGACGCTGTAATACAATTTTTCAGTATAAATAACCTGAGCTTGTACATAAGTGTTCAGGTTATCGACTTCAATATCAAAAAAGAATTCTTTGGCAATTTGGTCTTTAACTGATTGAGCGAGTTCATTAACGGTGACTTCAATTTCTTGACTGTATTGACCATCAAATTCTACTGCGGGGATAATCAATGTACCGGTACGTATGGGTGACAACATGAGTGTCCATTCGGTAAATGAGACAGTCTTGCCATTCATTGAACGGAATTGGTTTGAGCGCTGCTGATTCAAGACGCGAAAGTCTTTTTTTAATACGGTTAAATCAGGCTGACCAAAGGCTACTTGTTCGTCATAGCGAAGAAATAAACGGAAACTATCGTTTTCGGTAATGGCTTTGCGATCAACGGTAGCCGTTAATGTACCGGCAGATACCGTGTGCGCTAGCAATAAAAATACTAAGGTCAGCATTGGGTGTAATAGTGAAGTTACTGCTTTTTTTACCATGAGACTTCGCCTTCGTCTTGATGATCACGTTGTTTATATTGATATAAAAATTTGCGTTTTAACAGTCCACCAGGGTCATCAGGAATGCGGTTGAGCCACTGTTCTAATGCCTGCTTTTCTTCTCGAGACATCTCATCGCCTTCTTGAGCCTGTTCTGCTTTTCTCTCTTGCTCTGCTTGCTCTTTACGCTCTTCTTCAGATTTTTTGTCTTGCTCAGATTGAGCTTCTTTTTTATCTGAGTCAGTTTCTTCTGCATCTTTTTTGTCATTTTCTTTTTCGTCAGAATCCTTCTGATCAGATTCTTGTTTTTCAGATTTATCCTGTTCTGAATCATCCTGTTCTGAATCTTGAGAATCGGATTTTTGTTGATCAGAATTCTCATCATTTGATTTGTTTTCATCCGAGTCTTGTTTTTCATCAGAATCCTGCTGCTCGTCGGAGTCTTGATCGTTCTCGGACTCTTTCTGCTCTTGCTCTTTTAATAATTCTTCAACCAAGGCTTTATTAAATTCGGCATCGGCCAATTCATTATTTAATTTTAATGATTCTTCATAGGCTTTAATTGCTTGGTCAAGTTTACCTGCATGGGCTAGAGCGTTGCCGCGATTGAAATGACTTTCTGCTTGTTGCTTCGAAGAAGCATGAGTATCGATGCTAAAGTTCTCAGCAGCTTCTTCATACTTTTCTGCGCGATATAAGCTAGACGCTTTCCAATTTGGATCTTTAAACAACTCAGCAGCCTTTGCGGGGTCTTGTTCAAATGATTTCTGAGCTTGTTGATCTTTTGTTTGCCATGCGTCATCCCACACGCTGGCGTAGCTTGTTTCAGGTTGTAGGGTGATGACAAATACAATCGATAATAACCAGCCGCGACGAAATGAAAAAGCGGCAATAATAATTACAATAAAAATAAGCCAATATCCTTGATCAGCCCACAGATCAAACTGTCGCTCTATTACATTCTTATCAAGTGAACGGTTTCTAATCGAATTTTCTTGAGCCACAGAATCTTGCAAGCGATTATCCGTGTCTAGCAGATATTGCCAATCGGTGTCATCAAAACTCATTTGGTGCCAGCGAATATTTAATTCAGTGGCTAGTTGCTTAATGGTTTCCAGCTCTAGTTTGGGTAAAACAATATTGCCTTTGCTATCGCGCTTGAAACCACCTTCTTGCATGGCGATGGGAGCACCTTCCTCTGTGCCCAGCGTCAATATAGAAAGCTGCTGTTTTTTGCGTCCCAGTGTTTTTTCAATACGGGCAATATCTTTTGGTTGAATGCCATCGGTTATTAATAAAAACTTAGCTTTTATTAATCCCGCATCAAGAATGAGCTTATCCGCTAAGGCTAATGCTTTATCAGGTCGACTGCCCATGGCTGGCATTATGAAAGGCGATAGGGCAGGAACCAAATTGATAATAGTATCGGCATCATCGGTGAGTGGGGTTACGGTATAAGCATCTCCGGCGTAAGCCACTAGTGCTGTTAAGCCTTCTTTACGTTGCTTTAATATATCGATGACTTTTTGTCGTGCCCGCGTCGCACGGTCGGGGCTTACGTCTTGTGCGGCCATCGATAGTGACATATCTAAAACGATCACTAAGGCATCTTCTTTTTTCTGTACCGGTTGAGGGAGCTGTTCCCAAGCTGGACCTGATAATGCAATGCTAGTGAAGACCCAAGCAAACAAAATAAACCATAATGGCCAGCGAGATTGCTCAGTCGGCATTTGGTCAAGTACATGCGGCATTAATGATTCATCAATAATGCCATTCCAACGGGCAGACGCTAAGCGACGCTTAAGTAATAGAATAAAAAGCACTAATGCAGGAATTAACGCCAGCAACCAAACTGGACGTAATAAATGAAATTGTGAAAAAAATAACTCCATTATTGAGGCCCTTTTTGAGTCGATGTTGATCTAGATGCAGCAGGTTTCGGCATTACATTCGATTTAATCATGAATGCAAGATAGCGAAATAAACCAAGAGACTGCAATGAAAGTATAAAACTGATTAAAAGTGCGATGGTGAGTGGCCAATAATACACATTAATTTGTGGTCGAAAGATTTCAGGATCTTTTTCAGTCGGCTCAAGTTGATCAATCATGTCATAGATTTTTTCGAGTTCTTTGCTATCACGAGCACGAAAATAATGACCACCAGTAATGTCGGCCATTTTTTGCAGAGTCGTTTCATCAAGGTCTCTAGAGGGATTCACTTGGCGAGTACCAAAAAAGCTCGAAACTTCCATCGCATCAGCCCCTAAACCAATGGTATAGATCTTTACGTTACTTTGTTGTGCTAGTTCGGCTGCTTTTAGCGGCTCGACTTCACCCGCCGTATTTGCTCCATCGGTTAACAAAATAACGACGCGACTTTGTTCTGGGTGTGATTGTAAGCGTTTAATGGTAAGGCCAACCGCATCACCAATAGCGGTCTTCTTACCGGCTAAACCTATTTGGGCTTCATTCATTAGCGTTTGTACGGTTTGCCAATCAAACGTGAGCGGGGCTTGTAAGTACGCTTGACTACCAAACAGTATCAGTCCGAGGCGATCTCCTTGGCGCTGACTAACAAAATCGTTTAGTACTTTCTTAACGGTAAATAAACGATTAACGGGACGATCTTTCCACTTCATATCTTCGATAGCCATGCTGCCAGAAATATCAATCGCTAGCATAAGATCACGTCCAGACGTTGGCATCTCAACAATGTCGCCGAGAATGTGCGGGCGAGCAAGTGCGGTTAGCAAGGCAACCCATAATAGCAGTGGTAAAATTAAAGACGGCCAAGTCTGCTGCGTGTGTCTTTGAGTAGAGTGAGTAGACGTTTGCCATAGCGATAGGCTAGGTACTTTTAACGCGGCTTCTTGTCGCTTAACTTTGGGTAAAAGCCAAAAAACAATAAGCGGTAATGGCAATAAAAAGAAGGCCCAAGGCCAGTGCCAATCAATCATTTGAATGTCCTATAGTTGCATTTAGGGCAACAATTTTATTGTTTTTTAGCCAGCTAGAGCAGGCTTTATAAAGTTCATCAGCATCGTATTGGCAATTCGACTGATAAATACCTTGGCTCATGGCATGGACTAAATTTTCATTAAAAAAAGTTTTTTCACTATGACGAATTAAAAAATCTGTCCACGCTGATCCTGAAAGACTGACCGCAGCAGGGTATTGTTTAAGGCAGAAGCGTTTTAAAACCTGATTGCTGTGTTGTAAAAAATTGTGGGAATCTTGATCAGATTTGAACTGGATATACGTTAGCTCTAATAACTGAAGAGCCGCTTTTTTGTTCGCATTTTTGGCTTTATAGCGACGCCAAAAATACAAACCAGCGCCTATGGTAAGTGCGA
>Ga0209305_1001680_pt1 | contig 13873 bp, 9 predicted proteins | sample COGITO_mtgs_1103_FD_184792 | JGI IMG/M metagenome (GOLD analysis project Ga0209305, IMG submission 184792) | Pelagic marine microbial communities from North Sea - COGITO_mtgs_110321 (SPAdes) (version 2) | ecosystem: Environmental > Aquatic > Marine > Epipelagic ...
TGTTTGACAACAATAGCACTGTGGAACCACCTGAACCCATCCCGAACTCAGAAGTGAAACGCAGTAGCGCCGATGGTAGTGTGGGGTTTCCCCATGTGAGAGTAGGTCATCGTCAAGCTCTTATTCTAAAACCCTAATAGGTCGTCTATTAGGGTTTTTTTTCGCCTAGAGAAAAGTGTGATGGCAGACAAGTTAGAATTTTTAGAATAATGACGATGAATTTCTCTCGATACCCACTAGCTGGCAGAGGATAGCTCTGCATTTCCACCATCCATAGTGGTCACTGTGGGCTCTTCCCGTTTGATTGTAGGGTAAACGTTACGTCTATTGAGGCTCTTATTCTAGAATCCAAAATCGGTTTTCTTAAAAACATCTTGCTGTGAATGTTACAGCCATAAACTGAGACAAATCTTTACCCATTAGCATGACGTGTGAAGCCCCATTAGATTACAATAGCATTCCTCAAAAACATTAATAAAAGCAGCGTAGGCATCATGTCGCTAAGAATCATCACTCTCAGTTTTCTAGGCCTTTATAGTTTATTGGCATTGCTCCACGCCTGGTCCCTCCCTTTTTCTGCCGATGAGGCTCACTATGCCTTATATGGGAGCTTTTTAGATTGGTCTTATTTTGATCATCCTCCTATGGTTGGCTGGCTTCAATCGATCGCTTTATTATTCTCAAGTTCCGAGTTCTCCTTGAGAGTAATCCCAATTATTCTGAGTGGACTTTCATTGTGTGTATTATTCCATCTAGCTAAAAAAGACTTTGGTGAAAAAACAGCGCAGCTAACGATCTTGCTGTTTATCAGCGCGCCTATTTTACAAGTACTTCCTTTTGGTATGATCCCAGAAACCCCTCTAATTTTGGCGGGCTTATTAAATATCTGGATCTTAAAAAGGATTCAAATAAATGAAGGGCATCAACTTAAAGATTGGCTATTGCTTGGATTAATATTAGGTGCCGCTGGGTTAAGTAAATACACTGGCGTGACGCTGGCTGTGTCTACTTTTATAGTGCTGTATTTACAATTCAAAGCGCGTTTGTTTTCGCAAGTAGGGCTTTATCTTGCAGGGATTATTGCCGCTATTTGTATTTTTCCTGTGTTGTATTGGAACATGCACAATGACTGGATTTCATTTTTATACCAGTTAAATCATAGTGCCGGAAAATCAGAATATAGTTTAGCCGCTGCATTACGTATGCAAGTAACTCAATTTGCTGCTTTCGGACCTTTAATCTATATCGTGGGCTTATTGGCCATATGGAAGTTGCGGGCTAATAACGGCGCTAAAATCTGGCTGATTTTCGCCTTACCTATTTTGATTTTGTTTTCTATCTTATCGGCAAAAGGTCGCTCATTGCCTCATTGGACTGAGTTAGGCGTTATTTTTATGCTGCCATTGATCGCGAAAGTAATTCTTTCATCTTTAGGCAGTAAAATACAAAAGCGAATTTTTATAAGTTTATCCAGTATCAGCTTGTTGTTAACCTTGGTTGTACAAGTTCTTCTTACTTATCCTAAAATTGCTTTTGATGATTATCGCCACCCATTAGCAGATTTAATGGGGTGGAAAGAGGTTTCATCTCGTATCACATCTTTGGCCAAGGAGGGGGATAATGTATTTATACCCAACTGGTCACACGCCTCTCGAGTTGCATGGTATGCGCGTCCAATGCCTGTTAAAGTACTGGATTCAAGATTTGATCAGTTTGATCTTTGGTTTGGATCCGCTGAGGTGGGTGATTCTGGAATATTATTACTTCATGCCGACCATAAAGGATTCAAAGAAAAACTGTTGAAACAGTTTTCACACTGCGAATTTAAAGATGAATTAGAAATAAAAATAGAATCTTCATATGTGAACTATTTCAAACTTTATCGATGTGACCATTATATGGGTACGGGCAATAAAGAAGCGGTCACTAAAGAAGCAGTTAATAGTCAATAAGGTGCTGTTGATGACAGCGCTAGTAAAAGTGGTTTAAAAATATGTCGGATGTAAATATATCTATCGTTATTCCTACTTATCAAGAAGTAGAGAATATTCCCCTAATAGCAGCAGAAATTAATACTGCGCTGGCGGGTGAAAGCTTTGAAATTATCTATGTGGATGATGATTCCCAAGACGGTTCTTTTGATGCGGTCGCAAAGCTGTCTCATGAAATCCCTGCGCGTATTATCGTACGGACAGAGGAACGCGGTTTATCTACAGCGGTAATTCGCGGCATCGACGAAGCGGTTGGTAAATACATTGTTGTGATGGACTGCGATCTATCTCACCCAGCGACGGCTATTCCTCACATGGTTGAAAAGCTAAAGACTAATGAAGCGGACTTTGTTGTTGGTTCTCGTTATGTCGAAGGCGGGTCTTTTGATGAAGATTGGGGATTCTTTAGATTATTGAACTCAAAGGTTGCGACTTGGCTAGCATTACCTTTATGCCATGTTAAAGATCCAATGTCTGGCTTTTTCTCCTTTGAGCGCGAGCGTCTAGGAAGTACAAAAGATCTTGCCCCAACAGGTTATAAAATCGGCTTAGAGATTATGGTGAAGGGTGAGTTTGCTTCACCTGCCGAGCAGCCTATACACTTTAAAGATCGTGAGTTTGGCGAGAGTAAGCTGGATTTCAAAGAACAGCTTTTGTATCTAAAACATTTGCGTCGATTGTATAAATTTAAATTCCCAACGGCTTCAGAGTTCTTACAGTTTGGTTTAGTAGGAGGCACGGGCTTTATTGTGGACAGTCTTATTTATTTTGGTCTGCAGTTATTCTTAGGCCTTAACCACACTGTTGCTCGTGCGATTTCATTCTGGCCAGCGGTTACTTGGAACTGGTTTTGGAACCGTACAGTTACTTTCACTGATAGAGATAAATCAAAAAAGCTCACTCAGTGGTTATCATTTGTGATGACGTCATTAGGCGGCTTTGCAATTAACTTTGGTAGCTACACCTTATTAACAGAATACGTTCCTTTCTTTATTGAAAAACCATTTATGGCCTTTATTATCGGCGTGATTATGGGAATGGGCTTTAACTTTATGGCAGCGCGAGTATTCGTATTTCGCGAACTTAATGAAGAAGTCGCTGAAGAAGTAAAAGGAAAGTAGGCACCGCTCGAAATGAAAGAGTTTGATAAAGCAATACGTCCTGTATTGCTTTATCAGTCGCTAAGCTAACGGATTAGTCAGCCTATTTAGGGTGCGATTCTTTTGCTGACTTAGCGTACAACATCTCCACTAAGTCATTGATTGGGTTTATGGCTGTTTCTGTTAATTTAAAATGATAACAGAGTGGTCAGGTATTTGCATCTTGAGTGATATAAAAGGCAGCTTGGAAATCATTAATTTACCAATGAGAGGGCTGAGGCTTTATGACGCACTTGAATTTCATCAATATCTCCCGTTAATAATCTACCTTGCTCAACTTTCCATTTTCCTCCTACCATCACGTAATCTGCACTATGAGCGCCACACAATATGAGAGCGGCTAATGGATCGTGGGAACCAGAAAAGCGAGGTTCATCCAGATTAAATAAAGCGATGTCTGCTTGCTTTCCGACAGCCAGCTCACCGATGTCATTGCGCCCTAATACCTTTGCAGAGCCTTTTGTGGCCCAATAGAGTACATCTTGATGAGTAACTTCATCGGCTTGATAACGTAAGCGATTAATTAATAAAGCTTGGCGAACTTCTTGAATCATATTTGAGCCATCATTAGACGCTGAGCCATCAACCCCTAAGCCAACATGCACTCCAGCGGCTTGCAATTCTTTGGTACGGCAAATACCAGAAGCTAAAATCATATTTGAAGAAGGGCAGTGGGCTATGCCTACTTTGGCCTTACCTAAGCGTTTAATTTCATCGTCATTGAAATGAATGCCGTGAGCTAGCCAAACATCACCGGCTAACCAGTTAACTGACTCTAAATAATCTAATGGGCGTAAACCAAAAGATTGCAGGCAGAAGTCATTTTCATCTTCAGTTTCCGCTAAATGAGTATGTAAGCGTACATTATTAGCGCGTGCTAACGTCGCCGTTTCTCTCATTAAGTCCGTCGTCACTGAAAATGGTGAGCAGGGCGCTAATGCAAGCTGAACCATAGCACCAGGCCCAGCTTGATGAAATTGACTAATAACCCGTTGGCAGTCATCTAAAATAGCCGCATCGGTTTGCACAGTGGACTGAGGTGGTAAGCCACCATCATCTTGTCCCAAGCTCATGGAGCCACGAGTCAGCATGACACGATTACCAATTTTTCGTGCGGCAGATACTTGAATATCAATCGCTTCAGTTAAGGCTTGTGGAAATAAATAATGATGATCAGCGACCGTTGTGCAGCCCGATAACATTAATTCCGCCAACCCAAGCTCAGTTGCTGCATGCAGCATATCAGGTTGTAGTTTAGCCCAAACGGGATAGAGGGTTTTCAGCCAAGGGAATAAACGCTTATTTAATGCGGGGGGAAAAGCTCGAGTGAGAGTCTGATAAAGATGGTGGTGAGTATTCACTAATCCAGGAAGTAAGACATGACGGCTGGCATCAAATACTTGGTTTATATCATTCTTTGGTTTAGCGTCTTTAGCGACGAGCTCAATGATTATGCCATCGCGAATTACAATGCCATTGCTGGCATCTTGTTGGTTCGCTGTAAATACCGACAAAGGGTTTTTAATCCAGAGAGTCTTTTTTGTTAGCAGAGACTTATTTATAAATAAAGAGTTGGACATGTTGTCACCTTTTAAAAGTGCCAACAGAGACAAGAGATTGAAAAGAAAATTATCGATAATAATCACGTCAAGTCACCCTGTTCTGCGAGCAGTACAGTAATAGCAGTGACTTGCGTGTTAATCTGCCAAGAAATTTTTACAGCTATGAAGGCTGTTTAAAGCTTATGTGTCGGGGTTAAGCCGCAGCCCGTTAAAATCATGTGACACAAAAAACGACTGATGCGTTCAATGTCATCTGCTTCATATTCAAGCTTATTCGTAATGGTTAAAATTTGAGCTTCGAAATCTGCATAGTGCTGAGTCGTTGACCAAATCATAAAAAATAAGTGCTCAGGATCAACCTTGTTCATCTTACCTTGCTCGATCCAGGTTTCGATAATTTTGGTCTTTGCTCTTAACCAAGTGCGTAAATCTGTGCGTAAGTATTCCTTAACATTTGGCGCACCTTGAATAATTTCGGTAGCAAATATTTTAGAGGCGTTAGGATAGCGAATGGCCAGCTCAACTTTGGTTCGAATATAAAATTCTAAAGTCTCAGTTGGATCATCGTCTTCAGTGATATCGGTCAGAACTTCATTCCAGCGCTGAACAATGTCTTCTAATACCGCATTGTACAGTTTCGCCTTATTAGTAAAATAATAATGAAGATTAGCTTTAGGTAATCCAGCCGCGTCTGAAATAGACTGCATGCTAGTGCCCTTGTATCCATGCTTAACAAATTCGACTTCAGCCGCTTGAAGAATCTTCAAACTGTTCTGTTCGCGGATTTTACCCGGTTTGTACTTCTTAGTTACGCTCACCAAAAGCCTCGTTAGTAACAGTATAAGGTGACATCATCCGATGAATAATACGAATATCGATTATAACAGAATGTGATGATGAACGAAAAAATACATCAACGAATAATACGATGTGTATCAAGCTAAAGTGAGCAATCTCTTCTTGATTGATCAATAGCGGGTCATAAAAGCGATTAATAATAAATATTATTTAAATAGTTACTGCTGGTTAACCAGCAGTAACTCGAGCAAATCAAACAATGATTAAGAGCGCTAGCTCTTAGGTAGCTTGCCTTCAACGCCTTTAACGTACCAGTTAAAGTTTTTTAGAGCCGCGTCATCCATCGTTGCGCCTGCGCCAATCACTTCTTTGCCAGACTGATCAAAGATAGGGCCATCAAATACGCGCATAGAGCCGTCTTTGATTGCTTGTTTCTTCTTAGCGACAAGCGCTTTAACATCAGCAGGGATCGCATCGTTTAATGGTGCTAGGTCAGTAACGCCTTCCGCAATACCCGGCCATAAATCTTCAGACTTCCAAGTGCCATCCATAACCGCTTGTACTTTTGCAGCGTATAATGGACCCCAGTTGTGAATAGTCGACGTTAAATGAGCTTTTTCACCATAGGCACTCATATCAGAGTGATAACCAATGGCGTAGTTGCCTTTCGATTCTGCGGCCTGAATAACGGCAGCTGAGTCAGTATGCTGAGTTAAAACATCGGCGCCTTGTAGCATTAATGTTTCAGCCGCTTCACGTTCTTTTGCAGGGTCATACCAAGTAGACGCCCACACAACTTTTACGGTGATATTTGGGTTGGCTTCCATCGCACCTTTCGTGAAAGCATTAATGCCACGAATCACTTCAGGAATAGGAAAAGATCCTACATATCCAATCACGTTAGACTTAGTCATTTTACCCGCGATTAAACCCGTAAGGTAACGACCTTGATAAGCACGAGCAAAATAAGTACCGACATTTTTACTACGCTTGTAGCCTGTAGCGTGTTCGAATTTAACTTTCTTAAATCTTTTCGCTACTTTTAAAGTAGGGTTCATATAACCAAACGAAGTCGTGAAAATTAACTCGTGGCCTTTGGCGGCTAACTGACGAATAACGCGTTCAGAGTCAGCACCTTCAGCAACACTTTCAACATAGTTTGTTTCGATTTTATCACCGAACTTTTCAACAATGTATTTACGGCCTTCATCATGACCAAAAGACCAGCCAGCATCACCCGTTGGGCCAACATAAACAAAGCCGACTTTTAATGGATCTTCTGCCGTGGCGAGACTAGCCCCAAATGCTAAAGCTGCCGTCATGGCTAGCTTGGTTAGTTTATTTAAATACATGGTTATGCTTCCTTTTAGTTCACTTCAGTTAGATTCAATAATATAGGTCCGCCACTATTATTGTGGCGATACCAAAGTATGCTTAGATAAAAACTACACTTGCGGTCTATAAGGCTGACCTAATGCAAGCGGTGTACTTAATTTTGCTTTAGCGGCATCGCTTGCGATAATAACCAAAACAATAATGGTGGCACCATAAGGTAGCATAGCAAGAAGGTTTGGAGACGCTTCAAAACCAAGCCCTTGTAGAACCAAATGCATGATGCTCGCAGCACCAAACAAATAAGCACCCAATAGAATGCGTTCAGCTTTCCAGCTGGCAAATACGACCAAAGCCAACGCAATCCACCCGCGTCCGGCAGACATGCCTTCGCTCCACATCGGTGTATAAACCAAAGAAAGGTAAGCACCCGCTAAACCTGCCATAGCACCACCAAATAAAATAGCGCCATAGCGAACTTTCATTACTGGAATACCAATGGCATTAGCCGCTTCTGGGTTTTCACCAACAGCACGAATGGTTAAGCCCAAGCGAGTACTGCGGAAGCACCAAAAAATTAATGCAAACATGACCCAAGATAGATAAACCAAAGGATCATGAGAAAATAAAACTTTTCCGATAAAAGGAATGTCACTTAATAATGGAATTGGGAAAGGCGCAATTCCATCAATCGCCATGCCGACATAACCAGCGCCTAAAAAGCCACTGAGTCCGGTACCAAAAATGGTTAACGCCAACCCCGTTGCGACCTGATTGGAGACTAACGTTACGGCCAAGAATGCGAATAGAACCGACATCATCATACCCGCAAGAATTGCGGCAATAATGCCAAGACCTGCATGACCTGTTACGACAGCTGCAATGAAACCTAGCGCTGCGCCCATCAATACCATGCCTTCTTGGCCAAGGTTTAATACGCCTGATTTCTCACAGACCATTTCCCCCAGTGCTATTAAAATAAGTGGCGTACCGGTGCGTAATGTTGCGAATAAAATATTGGTGAATAATTCAAAATCCATAGTACTAGCCTCTTATGCTTGTGCAGAGTTGGAAGAGCTGCCGATAGAGCGGGCAGCAGGCTTACGCACAATGCGATAGCTAATTAGTAAATCACAGGCTAATAAATAAAATAACAGCATGCCTTGGAATAAACCGGTTAACGATTTAGGAAGTGCTAAGTCCATCTGAGCCATTTCTCCACCCATATAAGTCAACGCTAACAACATACTGGCAAAGACTATGCCTACAGGATGCATGCGGCCTAAGAAAACAACAATAATCGCTGCGTACCCATAGCCAGGAGAAATATAAGGATTAAGCTGACCAATTGACCCCGTTACTTCGCTTACCCCTGCAAGGCCTGCAAGAGCACCACACGCTAATAATACAAACCAAGTTAAGCGTTCTTCTTTAAAGCCTGCAAAACGAGCGGCGGCTTTATCTTCGCCTAAAACAGAAATTTGAAAGCCTAATAAGGTTTTCGACATTAATGCCCAGATTGCGGCAACGGCAAATAAAGCAAAGAATATACTGATATTCAGCCGATAATCATCGGATAAAACCGGTAGTGTTGCGAAATCTGAGAACATTGCTGACTCTGGAAAGTTAAAACCTTCAGGGTCTTTCAACGGCCCGTGTACGCCATATAACAGCCAATTAAGAGCAATGTAGTTCAGCATAATCGTAGTGAGAATTTCGTTAGCGCCAAAACGAGTTTTTAGCAAGGCAGTGAGGGCCCCCCAGAATAAACCGGATAAAGCACCAAAAAATAAAACTAAAGGTAAAACCCAGAAACCTTCAGCGTCCATGAGTTCTAATGCAATGTAACCACCGCCCAAGCCACCAAGAATGAACTGGCCTTCAGCGCCGATATTCCAGATTCTTGCTTTAAAGCACAGCATTAAACCCATGGCACACAAGGTAAGAGGTGCGACTTTAACGCCCAGCTCTGTCCAGCCATATACATCGGTTAAAGGTAAAACAAAAAAAGTATACAGGGCGTGAAAAGGGTCTTGACCTAATGCTGTAAATAACAAACCACCACTAAGCAAGGTTAATAGAATCGCAAACAATGGCGATAAATAAGACATGAGTTTTGAATCAGACGGTCTTTTTTCTAACGTAATATTCAACATTATTTAATCGCACCTTCACTATCATTATTCAGCGCATGAAAATCACCAGCCATCCACATGCCCAGCTGATTAATAGAAACGTCATGAGTCGGGGCAATAGGAGAGAGTTCGCCATCACAAATCGCACAAATACGATCACTGATAGAATACAACTCATCAATATCTTCCGAAACAACCAATATCGCACAGCCCTCGTCACGCAATTTAATTAATTCATGACGAATTAAAATGGCCGCGCCAATATCAACGCCCCACGTTGGGTGAGAACAAACGAGTAGTTTGGGATTCTGTAAAATTTCGCGGCCAATAATATACTTCTGTAAATTACCGCCCGATAACGATTTGGCTTGAGCATGAATACCCGCCGCTTTAACATTAAACTTTTCAATAATTTTTTGTGCGAACGCTTTTACCTTGCTCGTATTGATAATGCCGTTCTTGGTTAATTCGCCTTGATAGCCCGTTAATAAACCATTATCTTGCAATGACATGTCAGGTACAGCACCGCGACCCAGACGTTCTTCTGGTACAAACCCTAAGCCTAAAATACGGCGTTTCTCTGGGGTTAAATTCCCGACCGCTTTTTGAGCAAACAAGACGGTTTCTTTAGCGCTGGTATCTTCACCACTGATAAGGTTCAGTAATTCTTCCTGGCCGTTGCCCGCCACGCCTGCAATCCCTAAAATTTCACCAGCTCTGACTTCTAATGAAATGTTTTTAAGAGCACAAGCAAAAGGATCGTTAGATTGATGGCTTAAATTGACAATCGATAGAAAAGTTTCAGCCCCTTCTGCTTTTTTATAGTCTTCGGTAAGCGGTGTATCGTCACCCACCATTAAACGGGCAAGTTCTTCAGTCGTAGTATCTTTCGGTATGCAATGACCGCTGACTTGGCCTGCTTTTAAGATTGTTGCGTGATCACACAAGGCGCGAACTTCATCAAGCTTATGAGAGATAAACAAGATACTGCAACCTTCGCCAGACAAGAGGCGGAGGGTCTTAAAAAGGGTTTCTACTTCTTGTGGAGTTAATACAGAAGTTGGCTCATCAAGAATTAATAGTTTCACATCTTGTAAAAGACAACGCACGATCTCAACGCGCTGTTGCTCACCAATTGATAGGGTGTGCACATAGCGATTAGGGTCAAGCTTCATTCCGTAGTGTTCGGACACTTCTATAATGCGCTGTTTAAGAACATCCATCGAAGCCGATTCTGCTTTAGGCAGACTCAGCGCGATATTTTCCGCGACCGTTAACGTTTCAAATAATGAAAAATGCTGGAAAACCATCCCTATGCCTAATTCACGGGCGTGTGCGGGACCTTTAACGGAAATCTCTTCTCCCTGCCAGCGCATGATGCCTTCGTCAGGTTTTACCACACCATAAATGATTTTCATCAAGGTGCTTTTACCTGCGCCATTCTCTCCAAGCAAGGCATGTATCTCGCCAGCGCCAACCTTCAGTTCGACTGATTGGTTGGCGACACAGCCAGGGTAGCGCTTGGTTATATTGTTTAGTTCAATCTGATTCATATTAAAATTCTTGACCAATTAGCCAGTTTTATTAAGCAATATGTTTGCCAAAACTCAGACTATAATGCGATAAAAATGATAATTTCTCAAAAAATTGTTCAGAAGGTCAGCTTATATTCAGTGAATAAGCTGAAATGGTTACATATTAAATCGATATGAGGTTATTAATTAACCTAGCTATACTAAATCAGTAACCGATATGTGCTCTATGTCAGTGCGTTGGCTCACGTTGTAGGGCCATTAAAGTGCAAAACATGACTATCTGGTCATGTAATTGGTCATATAAAGCCAGTTTGGGAATTACGCGGTGCTACTTATATTCTCTTTCTTACTTTTTTCTGTTTAAAAGTAGGGTTTAAAAAAACGAACAATAGCTGAACGCTCAGTGTAATGTGGGGCCTGGCTAGGTTGGTACTATTCTTGATACATTAAATTATATTAATAAAACCTGTCCGGCTGGTCAGGATATTTGATTAGTCGAATCTTTCGCGTAATAATGCGCGACATGATATGTGATGAATATGAGTAAGCCCGTGATTAAATTTTGTTTAAATGGCCGCTGGATCGAAGAAACAGCCGTCACAAGCGACATGACAGTTCTGCGCTATTTACGCACGCAGCAAATTTTAGCTGGAACCAAAGAAGGTTGCGGTTCTGGTGATTGCGGTGCCTGCTCAGTATTATTGGGTGAGCGTATTGCTGATGACACTGCAAATGAAAGCAGTGAAGGGCAGTGGCACTATCAAGCTATTAACGGCTGCATTACCTTTATCGCACAGCTCGATGGTAAAAGCCTGATTACGGTTGATGCCTTAGCAACCAAAGGTTCTGCTAAAGATAAAGAGGGCGACCAATTACACCCTGCCCAGCAAGCCATGGTCGATTATCACGGCTCTCAATGTGGTTTCTGCACACCAGGCATCGTTATGTCTCTGGCTGCGCTGCACGAAAATCAACGTATTAATAAAAACAGCGAACCTGCTGATCATCATCAAATTATCGATGCACTGTCTGGCAACTTATGTCGTTGCACAGGTTATCGGCCGATCATCGAAGCGGCTGAAAATATGAACAACTATCACAATAATAGTGTTGATGTAGGGCAGGTAGGTATTTGGCAGCCTGCCATGAATCATGATGCGTCCGCCGATACTAAATCAGGTCTGATACATACGGCTTCAAAGATCGATATTGAAAGCCAAAGCTGGTCTCCCAAGACTGAAGACGAATTGAAAGTATTGTTAGCTCAACATCCTCAAGCACGTATGGTTGCGGGGGCTACCGATATCGCGCTTGAAGTCACTCAGATGAATCGTCGTATACCTCAGCTAATTGCCATCAATGATATTGCGAGTTTGAAAACAATCGTGATAGAAGACGAATCCATCATGATCGGCGCGGGCGTAACCTACAGCCAGATGGAAGCGACATTGAATGAACACTTCCCAGAATTTGGCCAACTATTGCATCGCTTCGCATCGCGCCAAGTGCGTAATAACGGCACTATGGGTGGCAATGTCGCCAACGCATCCCCTATCGGAGATACACCACCCGTATTATTAGCGTTAGGTGCGTGTATTGAATTAGCCAGCGCTGAAGGTAGTCGTTGGCTGGCGTTGCATGACTTCTTTTTAGATTATAAAAAGACGCAGCAAAAGCCAGGTGAATATTTACGCATGATTCGTATCCCGCGTCTGCAAGCTAACCAAGTATTGAAAGTTTATAAAATATCCAAGCGCCTTGAAGATGATATCTCAGCTGTATTAGCCGCCTTTAAATTTACTTTAGAAGGAAAGGTTGGGGCGCAAACCGTCACGGCAGTTACTTCAGGTTTTGGTGGCATGGCGGGCATACCAAAAGCCGCAATGCATCTTGAGCAAGCATTATTAAACCAACAAGTTTCCATGGCTGCATTTGAACAAGCCGCACAGGTATTAGAGCAAGACTTTAATCCTATGAGTGATGTGCGTGCAACATCGGCTTACCGTATGCAAGTCGCGCAAAATCTTATTCAGAAATGTGCCTTTGAACTTTCTAATCCGAACGCAGTCACAAGAATAGAATCGCTTGATAAGAGTGAGCTATCCCTGAGCGAAGTTAATGCAGAGGTAGCTAACCATGCGTAAATTAATCGATACTCATCACTCTAAAAATCCAGAGCAAGCATTAAAAAACGAACAGCGTACCCGACCTGGAAAAGTTAAAAGTAAAGGCCAGACGGGACAGAGCATGAAGCACGATAGTGCAGAAAAACATGTTACCGGTAAAGCTGTGTATGTCGATGACATGCCAGAATATCCCAACCAGTTGCACATCGCAGTGGGTGGTAGTGCTTACGCCCACGCGAAAATTAAGTCGATCGATCTCACTTCAGTTAGAGAAACCTTGGGGGTCGTTGATGTGATCACGGTACACGATGTACCTGGACATGTTGACATTGGCCCCGTTTTTTCTGGAGACCCTGTGCTGGTGGAAGAGCTGTGCGAATATGTGGGTCAGCCAATTTTCGCCGTCGCCGCCAATACCATGGAAATCGCGAAAGCTGCAGTGGCTAAAGCAAACATCGAATACGACGTATTAGAGCCCACACTTAATGTAGAAAAAGCATTAGCCGATAAATTTTTTGTACGTCCAACTCATCAACATGTACGAGGCGATTCTGCCAAAGCACTCGCCGCCGCACCCCATCGAATCCAAGGTCAGCAGCATGTGAATGGCCAAGAGCACTTCTATTTAGAAGGCCAAGTCTGTTCTGTATTACCGACCGAAGATGGTGGCATGACAGTATACAGTTCTACTCAGCATCCAACCGAAGTGCAGAAGCTGGTGGCGGAAGTATTAGATATCTCCATCAACAAAGTAAAAGTAGAAATTCGCCGTATGGGCGGTGGTTTTGGCGGTAAAGAAACCCAAGCAGCGCCACTGGCGTGCATCGCCGCCATTGTGGCTAACAAAACAGGACGACCCGTTAAATACCGCATGTCTCGCACCGACGACATGGTCATGACAGGCAAGCGTCACCCATTTTTTAATCGCTATGATGTTGGCTTTGATGACCAAGGCATCATGTTAGGCAGTGACATCATGGTTGCGGGTAACTGTGGTAACTCCCCTGATTTATCCGATGCTATTGTCGACCGCGCTATGTTCCATTCAGACAACGCCTACTATCTAAATAATGCGACGGTTACAGGTCATCGCTGTAAAACCCATACTATATCGAATACGGCCTATCGTGGTTTTGGCGGCCCTCAGGGTGTCATCCTTGCAGAATTAATGATGGATGATATCGCTCGTCATTTAGGTGAAGATCCATTAACGATTCGAAAGCGTAATTTATAC
>Ga0209305_1001684_pt1 | contig 13858 bp, 14 predicted proteins | sample COGITO_mtgs_1103_FD_184792 | JGI IMG/M metagenome (GOLD analysis project Ga0209305, IMG submission 184792) | Pelagic marine microbial communities from North Sea - COGITO_mtgs_110321 (SPAdes) (version 2) | ecosystem: Environmental > Aquatic > Marine > Epipelagic ...
TTGCGCGTGAAAGACCGTCATGGTCGTGATTTTTGTGTTGGGCCAACTCACGAAGAAGTGATCACTGACTTAGCTCGCAATGAATTATCTAGCTATAAGCAGCTACCAATTACCTTCTATCAAGTACAAACTAAATTCCGTGACGAAACCCGTCCACGCTTTGGTGTGATGCGTTCACGTGAATTCATCATGAAAGATGCCTACTCTTTTCACGCAGATCAAGAAAGCCTAGACCAAACTTACGATAAAATGCACGGTGCTTATACCCGTATATTCAATCGCTTTGGTTTGAACTTTCGTCCTGTGGAAGCAGATTCAGGCTCTATCGGTGGCGCTAAGTCACACGAGTTTCATGTATTAGCCGAATCGGGTGAAGACGATATTGCCTTCTCTGATGGCTCTGACTATGCAGCGAACATTGAACTAGCAGAAGCGCTTGCACCCACGGGCGATCGCTCAGCGGCAAGTGCTGAGTTAACCTGCATTGATACACCAGAAACCCATAGCATCGAAGATGTCTGCAACTTATTAAACGTTGATGCTAAAAACGTAATTAAAACCCTCATCGTCTTAGGTGCTCAAACTGAAAAGCAGATCAAAGCAGAAGAGCCAGCGCCATTGGTGGCCTTGATTGTTCGTGGCGACCACGAGCTGAATGAAATTAAAGCTGAAAAACTCACCCAAGTTGCTGATCCTCTAGTCTTCGCAAGCGATGCACAAATCCGCGATGTAATAGGTGCTGGTACAGGTTCTTTAGGTCCCATCGGTTTAATCGATAAAGGCATCGATGTCATTGTTGATCGCAGCGCAGCCCATTGTTCTAATTTTGTCTGCGGTGCTAACGAAGACGATAAACACATGACTGGCGCAAACTGGGAGCGTGATGCCGCGATGACCGAAATCGCTGATCTACGCAACGTCGTTGCCGGTGACCCAAGCCCTTGCGGTACAGGTAACATCGAAATCAAACGTGGAATCGAAGTGGGTCATATTTTCCAACTCGGTACTAAATATTCAGAAGCACTTAAAGCCTCTGTCCTTGACCAAAATGGTAAAGATAGAACCATGACGATGGGTTGTTATGGTATTGGTATTAGCCGTGTAGTCGCTGCTGCTATCGAGCAAAACAACGATGAAAACGGCATTATTTGGCCAGATGCGATTGCCCCTTTCACTCTGGGTATTGTGCCGATGGGCGCTCACAAATCTGAAGCGGTGCGAGAAAAGTCTGAAGCCTTATATAACGAGTTAACAGCCTTAGGCATTGACGTTTTCTTTGACGATCGTGATAAGAAAACCAGCCCAGGTGTTAAATTTGCTGATATGGAATTGATGGGTATTCCACACCGTATCGTTGTCAGTGATCGTGGTTTAGAAGCTGGCACGATTGAATATAAGAATCGCCGCGAAGCCGATAAGCAAGAAATTGCCGTCAATGACATCGTCGATTTCTTAAAAAATTCGATTAAAGCTTAAGTCATGATAATGCGACTGAGAAAGACCTCGCCATTATTACTGTTAATACTGGCGTTTTTTTCAGTCGCTGTTTTTCCTCTTAACGCTCATGCGTTAAAGCAGGTCGACCCGATTCTAAAACAAGCTTTGGCAGAAGCTGTTGCTGACGCCAACAGTTTTGATGATGAATTTGAAGCGCAAGTTTGGCTGGTTGATATGTCGGCGCGACTAACGCGTTTTATTAAAGATCCGCAAGAGCGTTTAACGTTATTACGTATGGTTCACCAAGAAGCAACCCGAGCCGATTTATCCCCAGAATTAGTTATCTCAGTCATTCACGTTGAAAGTGCTTTTAACCCTTATGCAGTGTCTTATGTCGGCGCTCAAGGTTTAATGCAGGTGATGCCATTTTGGAAAAAAGAGCTAGGGCGTAAAGACGATAATTTAATCAATGCGGCGATTAATTTACGGTATGGCTGCACAATTCTGAAGCATTATTTAAAGCGCGAAAAAGGCGATTGGATTCGAGCCCTCGCGCGTTATAACGGCAGTTTAGGCCGTACCAAGTACCCTGAGAAAGTCATGAATTTTTGGCAAAAATATTGGTTCGTTGATCATCAATAGTTTCTTATCAAATGCTTCTTTTCAAATAGCTCTTTGTAAATAGCTGGCCTTCTCATTAATTAATCAACGTCTCGCCTTACTCATCACCTTCTTTCAAACTATTTTCAACAACCCCCTTCGCATCAGCAATCCCTTTATCTAGGCTAGCAACCGTTTGTGGCCCCCATAGAATATCGATTATTAAATTATCAGGGGATATAATCACCGTCGCGGGTAGACCTTTTATGTCTGGCTTCGTCCACACCTCTGGCCACTGATTTAAGATCGGAAACTGTATCGACATTTTTTCTTTTAACATCACCAGTTCAGTGGACTCTAGCTCGTCAAAGTTAAAGCCCAATAATTTAATCTGGGTATTTTTTTGTGTCACAAAAAACTCATTTAATTCTGGAATTTCTTGCCAGCAAGGCTTACACCACTCGGCCCAAATATTAATCACCCGCCATTGCCCTGCCCAATAATCTTTAGGGATATCATTGTTGAGGACAATGTCTTTGAGAGCAGCATCGCCAGAAGATTTATCTACGTTAGCTTCAACTGTTTGAGTCTCTGTATTAGACAACGGATTACAGGCCACTAAAAAAAAACACGCAATAATCAGAGCATACTTAACGGCGTTCATTATTTTTTACTCTCATCATTACTGTCTTGGACGTTCTTACTTTCATGAACAATGTCATTATCGATGGCTACTGTGCTATTTACTGTACTATTTACTGTACTATTTATTTTTGACGATAAATAAATATCCAACCCTATCGACATACCTTTCTTTAGTTCGCTCTGTTCATGGATAAGAGTTTGTTTTAGTTCTATTAACCCAGCTGACGTTAATCCCCTACCATTCGAACCTACGACATCTAAATTCGCAGCATTCTGAAAAAGGTCTGAATTAACCAAATCTAACCATTTTTTAGGCGCTATGTGCTTTAAGTAATCGTATAAAGTGTATTGATTCAGGTCGCGTATTAGAAAGTAATGTTCATTTTCTTTTATAATAATTAATTTTAATTTTTCTAAATACGTGAGAGTTTTTCGCAAACTGCCATATCCTGTTCTTTTCGCTTTATTGTGCGAAATCGATTGTTTAAAATCGATCAACGACAAGCCCTCGCCCTTAACTTGCTGAGCATGCAACATGGATAATAAATGCAGCGCCAACATATGATCGACATTCGCTAATTCATCTTGTTCATTCAGACGCCCAGCCCCCAGTTGATAAACAATTTCCGCACCAAATAAAATCAACAACCAAGAAAGATACAACCACATTAAAAACAAAGGAACCGCTGCAAACGCTCCATAAATCAACTGATAAGAGGGAAAAAGTGTCGTTACTTCAGCAAATATTTCCTGCCCTATTTCAAAAAATAAAGCGACCAAACTGCCGCCAATCGCCGCATGCTTTAAAGGCACATTACAATTCGGTACGGCCCAATAGATTAAAGTAAACGCAAAAAAACTGGTGGTATAAGGAATCAGTAATCCTAAAGCCATAGTGCCATAAGTAGGCACCCAATCCTCTTGCCATAAACTCAACGAAGCAAAATAAGAACTCGCGGCAATGCCAGCACTGAGCATTAATGGCCCTAAACTCAGAATCCCCCAGTAAAGTAAGAAACTTGATAGCCCTTTTCTGCCTCGTTTTAATAACCAAACTTGATTGAAGGTATTTTCAATGCTGCGCAACATCATAAACGCGGTGACCGCTAATAAGATGATACCAACTACCGTAAGCTTCTGTGCTTGCTGCGAGAATTGGTGCAAATAGCCCATCAACACATCACCCGATGAGGGCACAAGGTTGCCGATCATTAGTTGTTCTATATCACTGCGATTATCCTGTAATGAAGGAATCATCGATAATACGGAGTATGTCACGGTCAATAACGGCACAAGGGCAAATAAAGTGGTATACGTTAACGCCGCCGCATGCGCTTTATGTTCTAAAGCGGAAAATCGTTTAATCGCGGCCATTAATAAAGCAATGCCGGCTTGCTGCTGTATTTTTTGCACAAGATTCTGAAATGTTGCCTTCACTCGTGAGTCCTTTGGTTAAATTCTCGATAAGCTTAACTGTTTGCGGTGAATGATAACGATCTTTTCGCTACAATACTGCTATTAGCCCTTTTAAACATTAGCATGAGCGAATCAATTATGGATGTCACTATCTACCACAACCCTCGTTGTTCTAAATCTCGTCAAACGCTGCAGCTTTTGCAAGAGCAAGGAGTAGAGCCTACGATTCGCCTCTATCTTGAAAACAGCCCGAGCTTAAAAGAGTTAAAAGAAGTGATTAACAAGCTGGGAATTACGCCACGCGAGTTATTGCGCAAAGGCGAAGATGCTTACAAAGAAAATCAATTGAGCAATAAAGACCTCAGCGATGATGTATTGATCAAAGCCATGGTGGAGTTTCCTAAACTGATTGAGCGCCCTATCGTGATTAAAGGCGATCAGGCGAAGCTTGGTCGTCCTCCTGAACAAGTATTGGAAATTCTATAATGGCTCATTCTAATCAACCGGCAAGCCCTTACATTCTTGTGCTCTATTACAGCCGCGGCGGCACAACGGCAAAAATGGCCCAAGCGATTGCGCAAGGTGTTGAAGTGATCAGTGGCATAGAAGCCCGCCTGCGTACTGTGCCTGCGATTTCAGCCAACTGCGAAGCAACAGAGGCGAATATTCCTAGTGAAGGCGCTGTGTATTGTACGGAAGATGATCTGAAATTTTGCTCAGGTCTGATCATGGGTAGCCCTACACGCTTTGGCAATATGGCAGCGCCACTGAAATACTTTATCGATGGCACCAGCAATTTATGGATGACGGGTAAACTGGTCAATAAGCCTGCGGGCGTTTTTACCGCCACGTCGAGTTTGCACGGTGGCCAAGAAACGACTCTGATGTCGATGGCACTGCCTCTTATTCATCATGGCATGGTCTTTTGTGGCATTCCTTATACGGAATCTTCTCTGGTTCATACTGAAACTGGGGGAACGCCTTATGGCGCGTCTCACTGGTCGGGCACTGAGGGACAGCGTACTTTATCAGAACATGAGTTAAAGCTTTGCCATGCTCAAGGCAAGCGTATCGCAACTCTTAGCTTAGCGTTGTTAGCAGGTATGAATCAATGAACAAACTTTTGATCAGCCGCATCATTCTACTGGCCAGTTATGTCGGCTTAATTGCTGTTTTATTGGCCAGCACGCTGGCAAGCGGCGGCGAGCATACCGAAGGCACCAGCATTGCGGCACCGATCGTTCTGTGGTTATTTAAATGCCTGCCGTTATTAATTTTTATTCCCGGGTTGGTCAGTGGCAGCCATAAGACAGCGTCTTGGTTATCGTATGTGACCATGATCTACTTTGTATTGGGCATTCTATTAATGTTCACCGCAGGGGCGAACATTTGGGGCACCTTGATGCCATTAACAACCTTAATATTATTTACTGCAGCGATGATGTATATCCGCTGGAAAAAAGAAGAGGAGAAAGCATTATGAGATTAAAAGTTTATTTGTCCGGTGAGATTCATTCCGACTGGCGCACTACGATCGCCGAAGGCATTAAAGCCGCGGCTTTGGATATTGAGCTATCTGGCCCAATCACAAATCATGAAGCCAGTGATGATTGCGGTGAGGTGATTCTTGGCGCTGAAGAGAATCCTTTTTGGAAAGATCACAAAGCCTCAAAGATTAATGCGTTACGCACGCGTAAATTAATCAACGATGCGGATATTGTTGTGGTTCGTTTTGGTGATAAATATAAGCAGTGGAATGCGGCGTTTGATGCAGGTTATGCGGCGGCCTTGAATAAGTCGTTGATCGTGATGCACGACCCAAAGATCACTCACCCTCTTAAAGAGGTTGATGCTGCGGCTCAAGCGGTCTGTGAAACCCCAGAGCAAGTGGTTGAAATTTTCAAGTATATCGCTCGCGATCAGTAAGTCTGTTTTAAATAGGCAAAAAAAAAGCGCATGGACTGTTAAATCGATGCGCTTTTTTTTATCTGCGAAAGAAAATGTATTAACGCTCGTCTTCCCACTCGCCATCCGTGCTTTCATCAGCGACTTCAGTCAAACTAACTTCGCCACACTTCTTACATTTTCCTTCAACGATAATCACGCCGTTCAGCTCATATTCTTTTGGCTCAACCATACCTAGATCAGCAGCCTGACAGGCATTACACCAAGTCTGAGTTAGAAAAGCTTCTTTGTCTTCGTCAGTGCGATCGTCAAAGTTTCGTTCGACAATCTCATCATTCGTTTCTTCGTTAATTACATCAGTCATGATTTATTCACTTTTACATTGTTTGGATTATCAGGACATTCTAACAGATCACCTACTTGATCGCATTACTATACCTGACAGTAGCTCTCTGTTCCAAGACATCCCTTAGCTACTCTATTGTAACTTGAGAAATTATAATACAAACATCAGCAACCCCTCACCTAATACACCATAGAAAATACCTCAAGAGAAAAGTGTAATTAGAAATCAATAAATTGACGATAGAGGGTAAAGTGAGCAGTTCTTTAGTTTAGTTTTTAGTGGCTAAAACTGCTTAACTGAGGCTTTCGGGCGAATTGCTAATTGAGCTCTCTACGCATATTATGCCTTCTGAAACTAGCTTTCGAGCTTAGTAATGGATGTTCCACTCAAAGGAAAGATGAATGCTAAATAAAGATAAAGACGGTTGGATTACCAACCTAAAAGTGCATAAAGAGCACAGACCTACTATAGAAAAATCCCCTATAGGTACGATTACCGCTATTGTGCTACATAGGACTGGCTCAAATAATGCTCAATCAGTATTAAATGCTTGGAAGAATAAACCCGAAGGAACTCATTTTCTTATTTCAGAAACAGGTAAAATTTTTCAGACCGCTAGTTTAAATAAGCAGTGCTGGCACGTAGGCAAGCTTTACTCCAAATGCAGAATTAACTCATCATGCGAAAAGGCAGATGCTGAAGCAATAGAAAACATTCTCCATATGAAAAACACTCGATGGGGGAAGAAGTTTAAACTAGTTACTAGACATGAATTAAAAAAAGATTATCCAGCTCGCTTCCCCCACAACTTAGACTCCTTAGGCATTGAAGTTGTCGGCGTAATATCTCAAAAGAGCGAGACTTACGAAACGCCAAACAAACTACAACTAAACTCATTATTTTGGTTAGTCGATGAACTTGTTTCATTATACGGACTAAGCATCAAAGATCTTTATGCTCATGGGCAAGTAGCACATAAAGATGAGAAAAAATCAGAGGGCACATCTGCTTTAAAAGCATATGCTATTCATAGGGAAAAATAATATGAGAAAATTTATCGTAACTCTTTTAAGTACATGCTTTCTTTTAGCATGCTCTTCAAGCAAAGTAATAAATATCCATGAACCTGAACTGGAATTCACCAATATAAAGTCAGATTTCATACTTAAAGACGTTAACAATTATGATTGTGACGATATAGATGTTTCCACTCTAAAGTATATATTGACAACTTCTAAGCCAATATCTCAAATAGAGCTACATGACGAATTCTCTACTGTAGGCTGTTCAATAAAAGGATGGGTTACGATTAAGAATAAAAGCATAGGATTTAAATTTGATTATGGTGGAATCCTCTATTTAGACAATGGAGAGATAATGGCTTGTGGCGAAGATTGTTGCCAAAATAATTTTAAATACTGCACTTGGGAGAAGTCAGAAAATACCAATTAAAGCCTGCCACACGATACATTGCATCCCAACAAACGTAATTTACTGTGACCATTCCATATACAACTCCTTATCTAATATGGAAAGACAGTTAATGCAAACAGAAAAACTACTTTCTGCTATACACAAAAAAGCCGCTGATCCCTTTAATTGCTTAAAGAGAACAGCGGCTTTTCGTTACAACTTATTTAGAAGCTTGAGTTATTTCAAAATAGAAATTACTTCAAACGTTCCCAAACTGTTGCAATACCCTGACCCATGCCGATACACATAGTAGAAACACCGAACTGAGCGTCTTTCTGCTCAAGAACGTTGATCAAAGTAGTAGAGATACGAGCACCAGAACACCCTAGTGGGTGACCAAGAGCGATGGCACCACCGTGGATGTTAACGATTTCGTCAGCTTTGTCTTTAAGACCAAGGTCTTTAACACAAGGAAGAGACTGAGCAGCGAATGCTTCGTTCAATTCCCAGAAATCGATATCGGCTGCCGTCAAGCCAGCACGCTTAAGTGCCTTTTTAGTAGCAGGAACTGGACCGTAACCCATGATCGCAGCATCACAACCGGCAACAGCCATTGCTTTGATACGCGCACGAGGCTTAAGACCTAGTTCTTTAGCTTTCTTGCCGCTCATAAGCAACATTGCTGCCGCGCCATCAGTGATCTGAGAAGAAGTAGCTGCCGTAACAGTACCGCCTGCAGGATCAAAAGCTGGACGTAGCTTGCTTAAAGTTTCAAGAGTCGTTTCAGGACGAATAGTTTCATCCTGAGTTACCATAATCTGCTTACCGGCTGCATCGTGACCCAACATAGGAACGATTTCATTTTTGAAATCGCCTTCGTCAGTCGCTTTTTGTGCAAGACGGTGAGAGCGTTCAGCAAAAGCATCTTGCTGTGCACGAGTAATACCATGCATTTTGCCTAACATTTCAGCCGTAAGACCCATCATGTTAGACGCTTTAGCAGAGTACTTAGAAGATGCAGGGTTATGATCGAAACCATGCTGCATATTCACGTGACCCATGTGCTCAACACCACCAACAACGAATACATCGCCGTTACCAGTTTGAATCGCTTGTGCTGCCGTATGGATTGCAGACATAGCTGAACCACATAGACGGTTAACAGTTTGTGCGCCCGCTTCTTTAGGAACAACTGTCATCAAAGATATTTGACGAGCAACGTTAAAACCTTGTTCCAAAGTTTGGTTTACACAACCCCAGATCACATCTTCAACATCAGATGCTTTAGCGCCAGGGTTACGCTCAAAAAGAGCGTTAATTAGATTTGCAGAAATGTCTTCAGCACGTACGTTGCGAAATACACCGTTACGAGAACGGCCCATTGGTGAACGTACTGCGTCAATTACAACTACATCATTATCTTCGTAGTTCATTTGTATTCTCCTAGTCTCGTTCGTCAATTAACCGAAGTAGCTTTCGCCATTAGCAGCCATTTCACGCATCTTGTCAGTTACGTGGTATAGAGGGCTAATGTCTTTGTACTTATCAGCAAGTTCAACGAAGTTAGCAAGACCCACTGTGTCGATGTAACGTAGAGCACCACCACGGAATGGAGGGAAACCAACGCCGAATACCAAAGCCATATCCGCTTCAGCAGCTGTATCTACGATGCCTTCTTCAAGACAACGAACAACTTCGTTACACATTGGGATCATGCAGCGAGCAATGATTTCTTCAGCGCTGAATTCACGTGCTTCACCCAATACAGGTGCAAGCAACTCAAGAATAGACTCATCGAAAACTTTCTTCGGCTTGCCCTTCTTATCTTCAACGTAGGTATAGAAACCCTTGTTATTTTTCTGACCGTAGAAACCGTTCTCAAAAAGCACATCCATCGCAGACGTAAAGTCAGCTTTCATGCGCTCTGGGAAACCTTCAGCCATAACATCGTTGGCGTGTTTGCCGGTATCAATACCAACAACATCCATCAAGTAAGCAGGACCCATTGGGAAACCGAACTTCTCCATAACCTTATCGATTTGACGGAAATCAGCACCGTCTTTCATAAGGCCAGCGAAACCGCCGAAGTATGGGAACAATACACGGTTAACCAAGAAACCTGGGCAATCGTTAACAACTACTGGGGTCTTACCCATTTTCTTAGCATAAGCTACAGTCGTTGCAACCGCTTCTTCAGACGTCTTCTCACCACGGATGATCTCTACTAGAGGCATCATATGTACTGGGTTAAAGAAGTGCATACCCAAGAAGTTTTCAGGACGCTTAACACTCTTAGCCAAGAAATCGATAGAGATAGTAGAAGTGTTAGAAGCGATGATAGCGTTTTCGCCAACATGCTGCTCTACTTCTGCTAAAACGATGCCCTTAACTTTAGGGTTTTCAACAACCGCTTCAACCACGATATCAACGTCACCAAACTCTGCATAAGACAAAGTAGGACGGATACGGTTAAGCGCTTCACCCATTGCAAGAGGCTTCATTTTCTTACGCTCAACGCGCTTAGAAAGAAGTTTGTTTGCTTCGTTCAAACCTAACTCGATACCCGCTTCTGCGATATCTTTCATTAGGATTGGTGTGCCTTTTAGTGCAGAAATATAAGCGATACCACCGCCCATAATACCTGCGCCTAATACTGCAGCCTTATTAACTGGCTTAGCAATGGCATCATATTCTTTGGCTTTTTTCTTCAACAACTGATCGTTATTGAACAAACCGATAAGTGCAGCAGACTCAGTTGTCTTAGCTAACTTAGCGAAACCTTTTGCTTCAACAGCTTGCGCTTTATCACGAGTAAGGTTGTGATGCTTTTGCATAACCTTGATCGCTTCGATTGGCGCAGGGTAATGACCCTTAGTCTGACCTTTCACGAAACCTTTAGCGGTTTCGAAAACCATCATGCTTTCCATCGAGTCTAAAAGACCTTTGCCCGTCTTAACAGCGCGACGTGCTTCAAAGTCTAACTCGCCAGCGATTGCAGACTGCAACATAGCGATAGACTGTTCACGAACCGCTTCAGGAGCAACAACAGCGTCAACAGCACCCATTTTCAGAGCTTTATCAGCACGGTTCTCAGCGCCCATGCAGATCCATTCGATCGCATTATCAGCACCAATTACACGAGACAGACGAACTGTACCGCCAAAACCAGGCATAAGACCCAGTTTCACTTCAGGCAAACCTACTTTGGCTTTTTCAGACATAACTCGGAAGTCAGTCGCTAAGCACATTTCAAAACCGCCGCCCAACGCAATACCGTTGATGGCTGTAAGAGTAGGAACGGGCAAATCTTCAATAGCATTGAAAATCTGGTTGCCTTCAACAATCCACTCAACGATTTCTTCTTCAGGAAGCTTGAACGCTTCACCGAATTCAGTGATATCAGCACCTACGATAAAGCAATCTTTACCTGAGGTTACTAAAACACCTTTAACATCGCTGTTGCCTTTAATGGCATCAGTAGCTGCTTTTAAATTTTCAAGAGTCACTCGGTTAAACTTGTTAACAGACTCTCCATCTAGATTGAAGTTAAGTTCGGCGATGCCGTCTTCAATCATTTTCACCGTGATGGCTGTACCGTCGTAAATCATCAAATGATCTCCACGTAGGGTTAGCTTAATAACTGCAGAAGCGAAATACAAAAGCAGCTTCTTGCACTGAGATACCGGCCGTTTGCTTAAAAAACAGGCAATTCATACGACCGTTTGAATCTAGTCGAACACAATCCGCCAAAGGCCTCAAAAAGTCAAGAGGCCGTTGCCACTGCACAGGGAAGAATAGTCTTTTTTTCAGTCTATTAAAGTAAAAAACTGACAGGTAGACAGTGCCTTTTTGATTAATAATCGAAGCTGCTTTAACACTGCTAGCCTATATTTTCTTTATTAAAACCCATAATCCTCTGTTTAAACTGTCTTTCTTGCACATTCAGCTGAGTTTTTGCTCTTTTTTGTTACCTTTTGTAATATACCCTTTGGATTACCCATTATTTTCCTTAGTATGATTACAGGTAACAATACGCCAATAACAATAAAATAAACGATGTGGGTACCATGAAGACTTTATTAGAATTTAGAAGTTTATTCCTTATCGCCTTGTCTCTGTTTTCAATTCAGGCCTTCGCGACTCCTCAGGAACTATTAAGTAACGTTCATAAGCTGCGTCTGCTTTCGACAGAATCCATCACTAATTTTTATATGTATTCAGGTTTAGATGCCGATTCAAAGTATGGTAAAAAAATTCTTAACAATTTAGGAGCATTTGAGGAAGCGTTAGAGGTGGTACGCACACTGCCTGCAGCGGATGGAATTGCGGATTCATTAAGTAAAGTTGATGTGTCTTGGGATGAATTCAATAAACTGATTCGAATTAACTATAACGATATGGAAACACAAGGTTTTCCAAACGTACGCTTAGTCGATGAAATGGGAAAAATTAACGCAGTACTGCTAAAGGATTTATCAAAAGCCTACCAAGATGCTCAGATCAGCACTGGAACAAAGCCGCCTAAAGTTGTTGAAACAGCACGTACGCTAGCGGTGACTATGGAAGAAATAACCGCGCAATACGCCGCACGCGGTACGTCAAACTTAGGCCAAGTATTTATGGGGTCTTACGAGCGTTCTTTGGATCAAATGGCGATTGCCTTTCGCACCGATCTTGCCAAATTAAAGAAGCAAATTAATCCTAATGATAGCCATAATATATTACGCTCGATTGATAGCAAATGGAGCTTCATGGAGCGTTCGATTAAAAACTATAACGAAAATACCGTGCCGTTCTTAGTGACAAGCTATAGCGAGCGCATTATTGCTGATCTAGAAGAGATAGTCGCCCTGCACAATTTCTAATTGTGCAGGGATTAACAGAGCCTATAATTTAAGGCGCCAATGACTACAACTGCTGAGCTGATGCAATCCAAGCATTGATCAATTCAGCAGTGCTGGCTTTACTCTCAATCGTCATAATATTTGCACGATTATCATAAACCTCAATCACCTGTACATCACCCCCCACTTCAGACAATAACGTCGACAGCTTTTCGAGGTCTGGGCGTTGATTGTAATTATTCCAACTCCAACCCGGGGGCAAACCTTCTTGCTCCCAACCCGCCTGACGTACAATACTCCAGCGCAGCATCTGGCTCTTAATAGCAGGATTAAAGCGCTCATAGCGAGTGGCGGTAACATCATCCCGCACCCCCATCTTTTTGCTCTCGGTCTTAAACGTCTCTAATTTAACCTGCAGCCCTAGCTTAATTGCGTCTAAACGCAGCTCTGCTAAACGCTGCTGGCGCGGGCTTGGCTTCAGCATATAAACCGAGCCAAAGACCGCTAAAACGATAAAAATGACTATAAATAGCGGGCTCACCCTGCCATTTCCTCAAGCTCTAACCAACGCTCTTCAAGCCCTTCTAATTGCTTTTCGATAGCTTGCAGCTCATCAAGTTTAGCCGTCACATAATCATTATCTTTTTGATAAAAATCAGCACTGCCGGTTTCCGTACCTAGCTCAGCTTGCTTAGCTTCCAAGGCTTCTATTTTTTTCGGCAGCTCATCCAACTCAAGCTGCAGCTTATAACTGAGCTTTTTTGCAGGCGCCTTGGCCTCAACTACGGCAGGCTTTGCTTTAGCACTTTTTGATTGTGACGGAGCCTTTGCTTTTTTAGCACCGGACTTAACCGAGGCATCTAACTTCGCCTTGGTTTCTTTATTACGAGTTTCCCACTCAGAATACCCCCCCACTTGCTCATCGATATTACCGTTACCATCGAAGACCCAAAGCTGGGTAACAACATTATCTAAGAAAGCACGATCGTGGCTTACTAATAACAAGGTCGCATCGTATTCCACCAGCTTTTCTTCTAGCAGCTCTAGCGTCTCTACATCCAAGTCGTTGGTCGGCTCATCCATAATCAACAAGTTACAAGGCTTCAAGAATAACTTAGCCAATAGTACGCGGTTACGCTCACCACCGGATAAAGACTTAACCGGAGTACGAGCACGGGCTGGTTCGAATAAGAAATCACCAAGATAACCAAGGATGTGGCGAGAGCGGCCATCAACCTCAACTTCATCTTTA
>Ga0209305_1001686_pt1 | contig 13847 bp, 2 predicted proteins | sample COGITO_mtgs_1103_FD_184792 | JGI IMG/M metagenome (GOLD analysis project Ga0209305, IMG submission 184792) | Pelagic marine microbial communities from North Sea - COGITO_mtgs_110321 (SPAdes) (version 2) | ecosystem: Environmental > Aquatic > Marine > Epipelagic ...
ACAAAAACTACCTTGCAACTCTCAAACGGTTGGAAAGGCTATGGTGGATACTGGGGGACGCCTTACTACTCTTTGATCAAAGGCGAATGTATCGTTCAAGGTTTGATCAGCGGAAACAAGTGGGGATATATCGCCACGTTACCGGAAATATGCAGACCAATGAAGCGTTTGATTTTTAACTTGAACAACCATCAATACACGAGTCGCGTGGATGTACTTCCAAACGGACAAATACATTGGATAAGCGGCGGTGCTCATCACGGGTGGTTGTCACTCACGGGTATTAGGTTTGAAGCGTTGCCGCCATTGCCGCCCGTAGTTTCTATTAAGATTACTCCGGGACAGGTAACGAGTAAAGAATTTAATTTTGATATACGAGTCTCCCATGCTGTGTGTTCTACTTCTTCGTGCTTTGAGTCGTCCGTTCAAAAAGATGCAAATGTGGCAATGGGTTTGAACTGCAAAGCTTTTATACAACCAGTGGGCGACAATAAGTGCAATTACGGAAATGCTAAAGCGCACATGCCATGCAAAAAGTGGGATAATTTCTTTGACGGTACGAAAGCTTCGGACGTGCAAACGTATTTGAGCCTCACGGACAAAGACGATCAGCTGGCTACAGGAAAGTATGAGATTCTTTACAACTGCTACTACGGAGAGCAATCTCAAACGAAGTTCAAAAGTTTGCATACGTTTACAGTCATGTCTGGTTGTTCTGACTGGTTACCAACTTCGTTCCGAGGCTTATCAATCGTTGAATTATTTTTACAATCTGCCCCGGCTTTTTTGGATGTCAAACCTCCAGAATGCGACCAGATTGATCGGGTGAAGGAATCAATCTTTCGAGAATTCGATACTTTCCCGCTCGATGGTAAGCTGTCTGCGGCCGAGATAAGAGATGCTTTCTTTAAACACGACGTTGACGCCACTTATTTGGATCGTCTCATCGAAGAAGACTATTTTGAAGCTCGCAACGGTGGTATCATGATGAGTGATGTTATTTCTTCTCGAGCGTTGCCATTGGCTTGCACGGGCACAACGTTGACGGATGCGTCCGATGTTTTCTTTACGAAATCAACATACCCTACCATGCAAGCCAACGAAGCAGAGTGTGAATCGAGCAAAGAAGGCGTAACTTTAGAGTGGGATTTCAAACGCGTTCCGAGTACTAATGATCTTCAGTGTTTGTACACCGACGGTCAACTGTTACGCGCATTTAAGACTGACTCAAAAAAGAAGTCCGTTCAAGCATTTAAAGATGAGCGTCCTTCAGCAGGTGTCGGTGAAGATGCCGTGAAATTGGTCACGCAACTGCCTTTTGATGTTGACTTGAAGAACAGTGTCGATAATTCCGGCGCGTCAACTTTGTCAAATGTTAACCACGGTTACATCACCTCTTCTGGCTGCGTGACTGCAACCGAAGATGGTGGGAAATGTTTCAAAAGAACCTCCCATTCCACTGCTTTTGTTTTGAACGACCAAAAAGCAATGTCGAAGTCATCAATAATGACATGGGTAAGACTATCGCAACGTACCGGTGGTGATCAGTATCTCTGGTTTGCCATGGGTTACGACTCTAAAGATTATCAAAAGTCCTTTGGTATCGATGCTTCTGGCCACGCATTTGCGCAGTTGAACGCAAAAGTAAAGGTCACGGGATCTAAAGTGTTGGAAGTTGATGAGTGGTACCACGTCGCTATGAACTTAAACAAGCAAACTGGATTGTCTATTTACGTCGATGGGACTCTCGATAAATCTTTGGAATCCATCGATAACATTCAAATGGACTTTCCGTTCGTGGCATCCAGCGTGAAAATATTGGACGCTTTGGGAACATTCGATGACTTTCGAATCTATTCCGGTTTGCTTTCGAAGCTGCACATTTCTTCCGTATACCAATGCGGGAGACGCACATCGTGCGCGCAGTTGGCTCGAGCTACTCCACAATCGAGACGGGTGTACTGCATCGTTCCAAGCTACAACACGGAAAAAATGAGCAGTGGTTTCACGCCCCCTTGCGTTGCTGGTTTATACTATAACGGAGCAGCTATTGATTTGCAGTTGTCACCGACGCAAAAGGGTGTCTTATTTTCATTCAGAGACACTGCTTTAGAAGAGTTATCGTATGAGATACTGCGACGACCAAATGATGCCATTACTGGTCCTCTGGGCAATTACAAAGCTGTGGTGATGATTGACTCTGCGTTGGATTATTGCGCGACGACGTTTTCTTCGCTCACCTTCTTCGACGATGAAGCTATCAAGTTACCGGGTAAGACCTGGGAATATGCAATAAAAACGAAATTTAAGGGTGTCACCAAGATTTCAGATCCAAGATCATTCGTTACTCCTTTTTACGCAATGTTCGAGGGTAAAGTAGTCGCCGGTAAATCAGGCGTGCCAGTTCCGAACGTTCGTGTCTGTACTCGTTTACTCAGAGGATCTCAAAGTAGCTCGTCTTTGATTGACCGCGATGCATCCGATATTAACTTGGCTGCATACATGAATGCGTGGCACTCAGAACAAGAGGATCCAAACAAAAGGTCTTCTGCGTACAAAGTGACCGATCAAGACATATCTTCATATTCTGAGTTGGAAGGTGGCGAGTGGTTTAACGTCACTCTGTCCTTATTTTCAAAAATAGATCGAGTGAATGTCTGTTCTGTGGAAGAGAAAGTTGAGCTCGATGTCCGCGTCTTAGATTATTCGGATCCTAAAGATGAAGGAGACTTGGGTGCACCCTGCATACTCGAAGAAAATTATGCCGACGGCTATCCAATTTTGTTCAACATTGGTTCTTCAATCTGCAGAACTTACGATTGCAGAGGTACCAAAGTAGACTCATACCTTGGTAAAGTTGTCACGGTGAAATCTGTTTCGAGCTCGTCTCAGAAATATCACGTCTCAGAAATCCAGGTCATGGGAGTTGATGTCGATTGCCCTTACACTTCATTTTCCGATGAGGATGGCAATTATGAAATTGATGTGTTAGACTTGAGTGGTCAAACCATGCGAAAAGCATACATCGGTACCGTGGCATTTAAAACTGATGTTTTCGATGAAATTGATACGTTGATGGTAAATGCCACCGGAAACAAAAACCCAGAGTCATTTCTAATTGCTTTATCCCTCGATGAAGATCTTTTGAAGAAGAACTGGGAAACATATGGAAATGTAATGTCAGACGCGGATGCTCTTTGCTATCGAAGTAAATACTCCGATATAAAAAAGGCATACGGTGACGATCTTGAAAAAATCAAATCGCATTATGACAAACACGGTAGTTGGGAAGGGAGGAGTTACCATGGTTGCAACCCGACAGCGGAACTAGGAAGCGCGATAGTGCCTAGAATGGGCGCAGACTACGAAATTGAGTGGAAAACAGGCATTAGCTTTAACTCTGTTCCTTATCCAAGAACCCCATCCTTGTATCACGGTTGGAACGGATACGGACACCATTATGGTTATTACCCGACTGTATGGGTCAACGACGGCGTTTGTGTCGTTGAAGGTTTGCTATCAGGACACCATTGGGGACACATTGGTAACTTGCCTGGTGACTGCCGCCCGTCCGGTCGAGAGATTTTTAATATGAACAATCACCAATACACGAGTCGCGTGGATGTCTTGTCTAACGGCGATATTCATTGGATTACGGGCGGTCATTCTCATGGGTGGCTATCTCTTTCTGGGATGACCTTCGTGACCAACGCCGGGCCGAAAACTGGATTACCGTTCAATAACGGCTACACAAACTATGGACATTCGTATGAAGGGCCGTATTACTCCAAAATCAACAACGAGTGCATTTTAGGAGGCTTGATTGGAGGCGGCAACGGGAACAATCACGTGGGCACTTTACCAGCGGGCTGTCGTCCAAGACAAGGTTTGCTTTTCAACGTGAACAACCATCAGTGCACCATGCGCTTACATGTTGCGACCGACGGTAGAATACATAGAGAGACGGGCCATTGCCATGCCTGGACCTCATTGGCTGGCGTTACTTTCCCGGCGAGCGAGGCGACAAAAACTACCTTGCAACTCTCAAACGGTTGGAAAGGCTATGGTGGATACTGGGGGACGCCTTACTACTCTTTGATCAAAGGCGAATGTATCGTTCAAGGTTTGATCAGCGGAAACAAGTGGGGATGGATCGCCACGTTACCGGACGCGTGTCGCCCTCATTATCGTTTGATTTTTAACTTGAACAACCATCAATACACGAGTCGCGTGGATGTACTTCCAAACGGAGAAATACATTGGATTGCGGGCGGTAATCATCACGGGTGGCTATCTTTGACTGGAATCAAATTCGTCGCCGTTCCGAAAAATGTTGTTCCACTGTCGTGGTATTGGCAGCCTTACGGTTGGGATTATGGTCAAATAACGTACACGGTGCAGGATAACGTGTGCGAAGTCCAAGGCTTGCTGCGAGGCAACACATGGAACCATCTAGCCACGTTACCCAGTGACTGCCGCCCGTCCGGTCGAGAGATTTTTAATATGAACAATCACCAATACACGAGTCGCGTGGATGTCTTGTCTAACGGCGAAATTCATTGGGTTACGGGCGGTTCTTCTCACGGGTGGCTATCTTTGACTGGAATCGTCTTCGTGACCAACGCCGGGCCGAAAACTGGATTACCGTTCAATAACGGCTACACAAACTATGGACATTCGTATGAAGGGCCGTATTACTCCAAAATCAACAACGAGTGCATTTTAGGAGGCTTGATTGGAGGCGGCAACGGGAACAATCACGTGGGCACTTTACCAGCGGGCTGTCGTCCAAGACAAGGTTTGCTTTTCAACGTGAACAACCATCAGTGCACCATGCGCTTACATGTTGCGACCGACGGTAGAATACATAGAGAGACGGGCCATTGCCATGCCTGGACCTCATTGGCTGGCGTTACTTTCCCGGCGAGCGAGGCGACAAAAACTACCTTGCAACTCTCAAACGGTTGGAAAGGCTATGGTGGATACTGGGGGACGCCTTACTACTCTTTGATCAAAGGCGAATGTATCGTTCAAGGTTTGATCAGCGGAAACAAGTGGGGATATATCGCCACGTTACCGGAAATATGCAGACCAATGAAGCGTTTGATTTTTAACTTGAACAACCATCAATACACGAGTCGCGTGGATGTACTTCCAAACGGACAAATACATTGGATTGCGGGCGGTGCTCATCACGGGTGGTTGTCGCTCACGGGTATTAGGTTTGAAGCGTTGCCCAATCCACCTCCTCCTCCTTCTCCTCCACCTCCTCCTCCGTCACCACCTCCACCTTCTCCGCCTCCACCTTCTCCTCCGCCACCACCTTCTCCGCCTCCGCCTTCTCCTCCGCCACCGTCGCCCCCTCCCTCGCCTCCTCCATCTCCGCCGCCATCTCCGCCCCCATCTCCACCCCCATCTCCACCTCCACCGACGCATGCATTTGTCGACGTAAATGATGATAATGTCGTAGATAAGACTGAATTTATATCTTACTGTAAAAACAGGACGAGGTATATCGACGCACACGTTGTGCTTCAAGAGAAGTTTTGGAAAATTCTAGACAGAGATGAGACGGGAACCCTGAATAAAATTGAGTTCACGAACGCAGTGACTGCTTTAGACAAAGGGATTATTTATGGCGTGCCTTGGCTGGTTTATCCAGCCGTTGGCACGAAGCACTTAACGCAATTCTCGGCAAAGTATAAGGACGTGTCTAAAATTAATGCAGTCTTTTCTGTCTTACCTATTGACAAACCAGCGTTGCCTTTTTCCGAGGAAAGATGGCAAAAGTGGTCCGATAAGTTTGAATCGTCTTACACAGATTTTACGATGGGTACTCCATTGAAATCTGAAATTTCCAAAAACTCTCTTTTGGCGAGCATGGGCGTTGATGCTCTTCCGGAAACGAAGCTTTACGCGGTCCCTTTGGCTACTTACCCAACTTCAAAGAATATGAAATTGACTAAACATATCGATAAAGCAGATCGCGTTGCGTTCTCTCACGCCGTCCACGGTATCACCAAAGAAATGTTTGACCCGGATGAAGTGGAAGTGCATGCGATCCAAAGATTACCGGATGTAGTTCACGTTTTTGGCGACAATAGTGAAAAAGTTTTACCCATAAAACATCTTGGGGCGGCTGGCGAAGATATCGAGGATAATACAGCTGTTCTCGTCACGGGGATGGTACGATTTCCAGCATCGCGAACACAAGATTTCGTCTGCGGCCTTCAATTTGCAACGATTAGTGCTTACGAGGGAAAGAAATGCGATGCAGAGGAGATCGCAAGGAAAGAGTGTTCTCCGAAAGGGTACAAATATGATGTTGAAGCAACGAACTATACCGCAGACGATTTGGGGAGATTTGATTTAAGCATAACACCCGGGGAAACTTGGGCTTTTATTGCGTCCTACGACGGTCACGATTTATGTTTCGGGGGAAACGATTTAGATGACTTTCCTTGCTCAGTGCAAAATGAGACTTCTGTTAAGTTATACGAAACAATCTTCACTAAAAACATATACTATGAGTTGGAAAACATCGTAGGTGGTGAGTTTGTGGTCTATTTTGACGTCACAGAACGGCCGGTAGATGTTGGATTGTACGCCGGCGCGTGCGGGACTCCATATACGGAATACTCGTTATTGATAACGCCTGCGAACGGGTGCGGGGCACCAGTTGAAGTTTTCGATAAAGATATTGTTGGATCTACAGGCTCGCGCTTTGCAAAAGATCAGTGGCCTTTAGTAGATCCAAAAAATGAATCATCGAACGTACGCCTTTGGCCGTATGCGGCCATGGATTACTACATTCAACTTGCTCAAGCTCCTGATGTATCCGCTTTAACTGAATCAAAAATCATCGCTGAATACAACGGCGCTTCATGCACGCCGCCGGGATCTAATATCATGCAGTTCTTCCGCGATAGAAATGTTCTCGTACAAACCATGTTATTATTAAAACGTACTTCCGCAGAAGTGAGGTACGTCTATCACGGCTGGTTTTGCGCAGAACCAACGTTTGGTGATATACCGGAGAAAGCTTTGCAAACTCCATTCACTGCGATCCGATCGGACGAGACGTGTCTTGGAACGGACTTGTCTAAGCACGACTTAACGCAAAAACATTTAATTGGATCTTCTAATTTGCAATACTCCAAGGTATCGCCGCAACTATCCACTATGAAGTATGTATCGATGAAAGTAATCGAAGCGCATTATACCGGGCCGAATACCATCACGTATTGTTCAAACTTCCAGTCCATCATTAACGATGTACCGACAAAGTTAGGAGTTCAAGTTCAGATTCAACAAGATGTCAGCCCACAAGCGATGAATCCTTGTCATTCATCTAGCGAACCGTCAGACGAGTGCGTCTTTACCGCTGTAAACGCCTCCTCGAGCTTGGTTCAATTTGCTACCGTCGGGACAGGAAAGGATCCAAACTCTCTCGAAATTTCATCGAAAGGCGCTGTTCCAAATCTTGTCTCGCCGTACCGACGCAAATTTCTGGCGCGCATTGAACGTAACGATGGATGGGCCGTTACAAACTTGGCGGTAGAGCGCGAATTTGTCACGGTCGCGAGTAAAATACGTGGTGGAGGATCTGATCCAAGCGCTAGGTTTCAGTCTGACACGAAGTTTTATGCGACGGCGCCTATTCGCGGACTGGTGTACACCGTCGTTCACGACCCTCCTGGTGGTCATTCATTCGCTAGTATCATGCAAGGAACTCATATCGATTTAGAGCTTGGCCTTGAAACGACGAGGGGTACCGGTATTGATTTCGCCGCGGACTGGGCTTTAGGAACCGAGCTTGGCTTCAGTGTTGAAGTTCCCGGATTTACCGCTGGGTCTGCGTACGCCAACGTACTTCTTGAATTCGATGATGAAGCTCCGGAAGGCTCAAAGGGGACGTTGGGTTTCAGCGCTGGCCAATCGGGAGGAACTGAATTTTCCGGGCCAGATGTAAGTGTCTCTGCAACGACCGATAATGGATGGGACTTCCATTTTACTTTAGACAGAACAATCAGTTCATCGGAAGAGGAGGGATTACCCGGTCGCGTTGGCGACACAATCTTAGGAGGTGGATTTGAAATAGTCTACTTGAGAGTTGACACTGTTGACATCCGAGACAACTGTTTAAAAGTAATCGAAGAAGTGCAGTGGCTTCCGAGAAAACCTACATCGTACGTCGTTTCCATTTTTCACGTAGAGTACAAACTAATTCCAGAAATTGACGGATTAATTGCCACCGCGAGTGATAAAGACGCGATAATGACCGACGGCGAGTTTGGTAGTAAATCCAACGAAGAGATTAAATCAATCTGGAAGCACCGTTTGAAACAATCCTTGGATGATTGGAAGAAAACAATTGAATGGTCGTCACCGGATTTCAACCCAGAAGGCTTTTTAGCTCTTAAAACTCCAGAACAAAAGACAAAGATGGGTGAAATTGAAGCAGCATTCGATAAATCCGCCGTTCCTTTCAGTTCCGATAGCTCTGTCTTTGGCAGATTAATGAAGCCGAAGATTGATGATGCGTATGGAGCGTATACTGGCGATAAAGATCGATCGGATTACACGGCTGAACAGGATTGGAGGGACTTGAATGCCGTCTGGAAATCAATCCCCAAAAAAGGAGCCACGGCATCTCTGAGCTCCTTGAAACAAAGTAGTCTTGATATGGATGAAATTATTGAAGGCGAAGACAGCGATCCTGACCAAGGCAACACCGGCAGATGGTTCCCAAATAAAGGTTCCTGGTTAGAAAGCTGGCAACTGAAGGGTGAGGAAGTTGGTAAAAATGTATTTACTTCTGTTGAGAATGATAGCGATGCAGTGCCTGATAGCCTCTTCTCTCGAGGTATGTCAGATGGCGCTGAAGCGGATGTGCGTGCGCGCGGTGATATGGCTCTTGACGATTCATTCTTCGAAAAAGATACAGTTGCGCGGTATATCGATGCTTCTATGTACGGATCAAAGGCGCCTTTCAGCTTCAGAGGAGGGAACACCCACGATCCGAAAATGAACCCATCGTCAAAAGGTCCGGAGCAATCAATCTATTTGACGTTCTCCGGAGGCGGGCACGCGCTTGAGTTTCACTCTGATTTATCTTCTAATATCGACAGCTGGGGGTATTCGTGGGCCATTGAAGCTGAGGGCGGTTTTGGAGGCAGTCGGTCAGGGGAATACTCCGTTTCCATCGTAGATGGAGAAGATAACACGGGCTGGGGAAAAGGAAAATCAATCGCTCTCGAACATGCCATGGCGTGGGCAAAGTTTGGAGATTTGGAAGTCTCGTACACACTTGGTGATGGTGATCCGTATGACAAATTCGTGGTTCAGGTTTTGAGCGACAAGCGCTTTGGGACGCCAATCTTCCGAACAATCGGGGGCGCGTCAAAATGCCCGGGCGAACCAAACACCATGTGGAGAGAATCTGGCCTAATTATTGAAACCGAGTGGAGCGCTGGCGCAAATAATAAGTTTATCCCCCCTGGTCAAAGGGCTTTGTTTGATCTTATGATTACCAACGAATCGCCTTATAGGGAAGGGCACATCTATGGGTTGTTGCTCACCTCGGGAAGTAAATATGTGGGCGATTTTGGCGGGAACATGATGGACTTATCATTCTCAATCAATGGGGCGGACAGTCTTGCTCCTTTCCATAGCTTAGTTCCTTTACACGACGTACCTTCGGTTGACTCCAACGGAGATTTGAAGTATACGCGTTTATCCTTGAATGTCATGAAAGGACAATTTGCTCATAAGTATTCTTCTATCGGAGTGCAGTTGGTATCTGAATGTGAATGGCAAATGTCGAGAGACTGGTTGTACAGATCGCCCATCTCTTCAACAGCGTTTTTAGGCGATTTTAAATGGGAACGCGAGTGCCCAAAAGTTAATTGGGATCTGACCACGTACAATACCTTCTTGAACGCGGTGCTTTCGAAACAAACTTCGCCGTATGTGAATATGACGCTGATGAATCCGGATCCAATGAATTTGTGGTCTGCCGATGAGATTGAAGGCAACACAAAACATACAAACCATTTGGTTCATCCAAGTGTTGAATTCGTTCGCGTGCAGTGGAGAAAACTGGGGGTCGGCGAGTGGATAAATGCGTGGGACATGATCGGTAATGATTCGGATATCTGGAAACGCGACGTGAAAGATGCTGACGCGCAGTGTAATTCGGCGCGCGGCGAAGGATGCACTTTCAAATGGAATCTTCAGCGTCAGTACTTTATGAACGGTTTGAAAGACGGATCTTACGAAGTCAGAGCTAAAGTCTTCTGCTCCGGGTACGACTCGTTTGCAACTGCAGATGTAAAAGGCTCTGTCACGGAAGAAAACTTGAACATCATCGTTGATGTGAAGAAACCCGAAGCCATTGATATGCGCATGCTCCACAATCGTTTCACGATTGATTACTCCGAGCCAATTGTTTGTCCTCAGCTTCAAGCTGATCACATGACATATGCGATTAGGCGCGTCAAGACATGCGATGGAACGAAGATAACTTCAGGTGGTGAAGTGGACAAAAATGACGTATATTTTTATTACAATTTTGCGTGTCTGGACAGAAATTCTCTCATGATTTCTTTTCCGTACGATGCGGAGCACGGTACTTACGAAATCACCGTAAATGCAGATAAGCTCGGAAGTAAAATAATCGACGCGGGGAATAATCCTGTCGCGAAAGAGACGTTCTCGACGACGTATGGATGTGGGGAAACGATAGAAGGAACACAAGCTTCTAAAGCGCCCACCACCAGCGCTCGAAGCGAGCTTGGATCGCCAAGGACGGTGTCGTCGTCGTCGGGAGTCCAAGCGGGAAAAGAAAATCCATACTTTGCGAAGGGAGGCGATTCTTCCACCGTATTCTACTTGAAAGTGTATGGTTTAGCTGCTACGGTCATCGCGCTGTACGCTCTCTTCTCATCTAATGAACGCCGCAGCTTGTTTTACGGAAGTCCCTTCTCTCTCTTTCGAAACAAAGATGAAAGTTCATATTTAGTGTCAAAGAGCGAAGTATTAGAGAGAGAAAACGTGCAACAACGCTACGGGAGTGTGCTTTAGACGAAGTTTCATGTGTTCATCTCGTCGCTGTGGTGAGTAGACGCGTGTTTGTAAAAAATAATCAATTTTTGAAAACCACGTGTGGAAGATAAAGATAAAAATTCGCTACTTCCCAATGCAAAACTCGGAAAACAAAACATCGAGAACGTTTTCTGTCACATCCAACCGACCAACTACGCGAGAGCAATTGCCCAACGCCTCCCGTAAATCCTCGGCGACGAGTTCAGTTCTCACATGACCCAGAGAATGGTTCAAAGAGCATTTACTTCCTTCATCTTCTGTTGTTTTTTTTACGTTATCATCGCTAGTGGTTTCCTTATTTAGCTCGGAGAGACACGCGCCAAGGGAATTGGATATTGCGCGAGCGTGCGCACGATGACGAGATCGGGCAATGGCAGCCGTAGCGCCGTCGCTGGCTTGAGATGAAGATGACGATGCTGTTATTGTACACTCTTGGACGGCATTAGAGACAGCTTTCGTTAATGCTTCTAGTCCCTGTCCGGTTCGTAAACTGAGACGAAGAAGGGAACGATCATACCTTGAATATACTTCTTCTTCTTCTTCTTCTTCTTCTTCTTCCAAAACATACAACGCGTCGCATTTATTCACGACTGAGATTATTTTAATACCATCCGCACGTTTAATGTTCATATTCGCAAAATCGATTCTCTTAGGATTTGTGGCGTCGATCATTTCGATGATGATATCCGCCATTTTTGCTACATTTTTACCTCTTTCGATGCCTTCTCTTTCAATTTCATCGATTAAATCTTTCGTGTCGTCCGAAAGCTTACCGACTCTTCTTTCGTACTCGTCGTCGAAAAGTGATTCGTCCTCGTCTCCGGCGTCGTAGCATTCTTCCATTATTTCCGACGTTGATGAAGTTTTTCCCGCTATTGGCAAAAATCGATGCCCGGCGGTATCAAAAATAACTACTTTTCTCCCATCTAACTCTAAACTCACCTCGACGACGTCTCTTGTTGTTCCTGGAACTTTCGAAACGATAGCCACGTTTCTTTTCGCAAAGTAGTTCAACAACGTCGATTTCCCCGCATTCGTGGCACCCACTATACACACGCGAACACCGGTCCGAACTAACTCTCTCGCCTCGGCGTCTTTTAACGCCGCGTCAATTTCACCTTTCACGCGGCAAATCGCTGGTAATACGTCTCGGTGAATCAAAGACGATTCGAGCTTTGGATCTTCGCCAGGGAAATCTAAAACCGCTTCGCACACGGCTAAAGCTTTCGTCAACACGTTCGTCCACTCGTCTACTTTCCTCGACAACGACGAAGCAGTCGGAGCACGACGATAGCTAACATCCCCGTCAGCGCTACCGAGTTCTATTTCACTCACAGCCAACGCTCGTTGTGCTTCTGTTTCCGACTCTATCAAATCTGCCAAAGATTCCGCTTGAACTAAATTCATCTTCTTGTTCAGAAATGCGCGTTTGCTGAACTCTCCAGGTTCTGCCGGTCTCAAGTTTCGAAAAGACAACAACGTGGGACTATTTTTTCCATCATCCTTTTCGTCGACAGCGCTCATCGTCGCCAATACCTCCAATACCTTTTTGCACACGGCTATGGAACCATGCATGTGCAACTCGCACACATCTTCTCCCGTGAACGAGCGCGGCGCTTCGAAGAACACGATTAATCCTTCATCGATAACCCCGATGGTATTTTTCTCTTTCCTTCTCGCCACAGCTGGCGCTTGATTTTCTCTTCTTCTTCCTTGACCTTTACCACCTTCCACTTTGTCGAATTCATCGTCGTCGTCTTCTAGTTCTAACTCGTCCATTTCCTCTAATTCTCTCTCTCTTGTTTCAAAAACAAACTGAGCGCGTCGCAGTACCCCCGGTCTCGCCATTTCCCTCCTCTTCTTCCTCCTCTTTCTCGTCGAAGAAATATATTCGTCCACATCTTCCAACCTTCCCCTTTTTTCTTTGAGAAGTCCAGTTAACGTCAGTCTCTCCCCAACTTCCCAGCTCTTCGGGCCGGATATTCGCAAAACGGCCACGCCACCTCTTCCCGGCGGCGTAGATATCGCGTATATCGTCGACCCTTCTTCTTTCTCTTCTTCTTCTTCTTCTTCTTTTACTTCTACTTTTACTTTCAAAGCGCTGCTACACTTCGTCGCAAAAGTACTAAAAGAAGCAGTTTTTCTCGTCGTCGTTTTCGTCGTCAAAAGACGCGGTTTTGATGGGAACGCTGTCTTCTTTGCCTCTGCGCTTTCTTCTTTCTGAGAATTTAAGAATACACGATGTGTTTTGCGTTGTTGTTTTGAGGAGAGAAGATGATGAAGCGAACGATGATGATGATGATGATGATGATGATGATGATGATGACGACGACGAGGAGGAGGAGTACTTTCGGGAATACTCCGTCGAAGAAAAAGGAAAAGACTTTCAAACGAGAAGGAAGACGACGACGACACATCAAAACCACACGGTTCAGCGCTTCTCCGCAAAATCCGCATCTTCATCGTCATCTCAAATCATATCATCTTTTTTACTCATAGCTAAATGTACTCTAGGGGATTTGATGAATGTCGTTAAAATAGCCCAAATTAGATTTTAGGGCATTCTTAGGCATAGCTTTTAGGGTTTGAAAAAAATCAAGAACAAAACACAGAACACATCTCATTCATTCTTTCTTTCTTTCTTTCTTTCTTTCTTTCTTTCTCTCTCTCGAAAGCGTCTCTCATCACAGTTTTGCGCGCGTTGTTGCCCGCGTTTTAAATAATAATAAGAAGAAGAAGAA
>Ga0209305_1001690_pt1 | contig 13829 bp, 10 predicted proteins | sample COGITO_mtgs_1103_FD_184792 | JGI IMG/M metagenome (GOLD analysis project Ga0209305, IMG submission 184792) | Pelagic marine microbial communities from North Sea - COGITO_mtgs_110321 (SPAdes) (version 2) | ecosystem: Environmental > Aquatic > Marine > Epipelagic ...
AAACTCTGTTCTTCTTCTTCTCTCTTTAAAAATAAATACTCGAAGGAGTCAAGAGGAAGAAAACGAGGGAGAACGACGAAACTTTTGAACGCTTTTCGCTGGGGTGAAGCGCGTCTTCTTCGTTTCTCTTTTTCTCTCTCTCTCTCTCTCTGAAGAGCAAACAAAAGGCGCAAAGCGTACGAAAATTCTCTCGCGTTTAAAAAACTCTCCTTCTTTTCGCAGAAAGAGCAGTTGTTTCCCTCTTTTGTCTGTTCTTTTTCATTTTTCACTTTTCACACGAAAATGAAAAAAAAAAGCCGCGAACGCTTTTTGGTCTATCATATCCAAATCGCTTTAACGAGGAGAGGTTTTTATATATCTCATCGAGTCACACTTTTTCTTCTCCGTCGCTTGCTCGCTTGCTCTCGGAAGCGCGAGTCGATCGGTCGGAAAACACACACGCGCACAGTTACACACACACACACAGAGCATCATCGTATCATGGCGCGAGCGATGCACTTGCTCACCCAGATGAACTACTTTCCGGATTCGGACGAGGAGAATGAAAACGGGGAAATCGCCGGCGGGTATCTCGTCGCTCGAACGAAGAAAAAGAAGAAGAAGAAAGGGTCGAGGAAAGAAGAGCCGGAAGACGAAGACGACGACGAAGGAGAAGAAGCAAGAGAAGAAAACAAAGACGATGGTAACGACGACGACGACGACGGAGAGAAGACGGATGAAGATTCGCCAAAAATCGAGAGGCCTTTAGTGGAAACGCCACCGGAAAACGCGACGTCGCCCTTGCGGTTACGAACAACTTCGTCGGCGGTGGCGTCGTCGTTGTTCGCAGACTCACCGACGAGTGCGCAACCGCAAATGAAATCGACGCTGCAAAGACACGATTCGGTGGCGAATTTTAGTTACCGCGTGCCGTCGGACGACGAGTCGAGCGTGGACGACCGGGCGGAAGAGACGTGCTCGTTGTCGGAATTCGCGGTGTTGCTGAACGTGGCGTTTTGGGACGAAAACGCGGACGGGAGAATCACGGAGAGAGAGGTGAGGTTCAACGTGGGAAGGTTACGGTCGGTTGGTGTGGATACGATGGCTATTGAAGCTTTGCTCGATAAAGCGAGGCAAGAAAACGCAGACGTGTCTGTCGGGACGCTCTCGAAAGTGTTGCACAACGCGCACGCGAACGTGGCGCAAGCGATGACGGTCTTTGCACACTTTGATCAACACGCTGTTTTACACGCGACACATATTTTGGACGAGATGGATACCGGATACGTCACCGTAGATAGCGTGAAGACGGTGATGAAACGGTTGGGCGTTAAGAGTTCTGAGGCGGACATCGTCGCCATGATGGCGCAAGCCGATACCAGCGGCAACGGGCAAGTGAAAACGAAAGAGTTTACTCGATTGTTAGCGACTGAGTTGAAAGTGTTACGGGAGCAGCAAACAAAAGATATGTCGACTTTTGAATTGGGTTCTGATGGCGTTGTTGGTGAGATGGATGACTTTGAGGACGGATCGGTGCATTCAAATTTATCCTCCTCGGATACGATTGAACTCGCCGAGAAAGTTTTGCTGAAGAGCGCTTTAAAAATGCAGAAAGATGCGCAGGATAAGCTCATGCAAAGAGGAAAGAAAGGAGGTGGTAAAAATAATAAGAACAACAGCGAAGATAGCAAAGACCAGCAAAGCGCAGAAACGGGCGCGCTAGCTGAAGAGACGTATGAATTAAGCATTGAAGAATATAAAGTAGAACGACACGGTTCCGTCTTGGCGGCAAAACGAGAGATGCTACGAGTACCATCCTTTGGCGTCTTGAAGAATTTTCCAAGCTCTCGAAAGGATCGGGATATTTCCGTGAAGAAAGGAGAAGTGACGATGAAGAAATCAATAACATGGAGCGATACGGATACTTTAGAAACCTATTGTCTATACGACAGACAGACGGGCGATATGATGTTTGTGAGCGAGGACGGCGAGCGAACGTCTTTACCCATGCGAGACGATTATTTCACCGGTCGAACGCGGTCCATCGCCGCAGCGAAAGCCGCTCGGGACGCTGACCGTAATCCCTCTTGTTGTAGCATAATGTAAACGCAATTCTATACTAAAGCGCGCAAATATTTATACAGATAATAATTCTACTCCTATATGCATTTATGAAAAAATCGCTCGGAATCTCCACAAATACGAAGCGTCAAAGCGTCGCTTACTCAACAACGCGTCGTTTTCATCGCTGACGACTGGTTTTACGACCCCAAAATCCGGCGTCGACCAGTTTTCGTGATCGCGACACCGCAAATAGCCGCCACGACCACAATGCTTGAGCATAAAGACATCGTTGGTATTCACCGGTGGATGCGCGTCTTCTCCTCCTATCGTGGAAGAAGCGCTGCTCGTATTGTTGTTGTTGCCAACGCTTTGCCACGAAACGATTTCGAACTCATTCTCTCTCGCTAAATTTGATTCGCGAAAAACGGTGAACGTTTTTCTCGTTGCATTCTTTCGACCTCCGTAGAGATACTCGTTGAACTCCTTTGAAACCGTCGAACAGACTAAATCTTTAATCGAATAACGCGCCGGCGTTTCCTCTTCTTCTTTATCGAAGAGCATCGGATTCGCGCTCAAAATGATCCGGTCCCCAAATCTCACAAGCGTTTCGTCACAACTTTTACTACTTCTACCACTGACGTCGTTCCTTGGTGGTCTCCCTTTTCTCACGAAAAACGTATTCATCGCGTTCGGCATCGCCTCTGCATCCCGCGACGGCGCCACCGTGCACTCGTGTTCCACCTTCTCCAATCCTGTCTTCTTCTTCGCAAAATCGCAATCGGCTGGATATAACTTCATCACATCCTCATAATTCGAAGCCCCGTTGGCGAGTTGAATCATCGACCCGAATTCAACTCTCTTCTTTTCCTCGTCATCATCCTTTCTCGTCGTCGTTGTATCAAAAGAAGAAGAGGAAGAATTTTTGTTGAAGAGCAAAAGTTCTCGCAAACACCGTTCTCTTCTCTCGAGCAACACGTCCACGTGTCGAGTGCCATTTTTTTTCGCCTCTTTGTACGCCTCGAGTTTCGCCTGTGTGTATCATCGTTCATGTTAATGAGAAGAAGATAGTGAGTCGTGAACGCTCACGTCTCCGGAGTGTTGTTGTTTATAAGAGAGCGTCAGGGAGAGAGAGAAAATTTTCAAAATTCCCCTACGAGTACGAAACAAACAAACAAGAACAAACCATCGTCTTTTAAACGTACCAATTCTAAAGCCTCGTCTTCTCGCCAGTTCCCTATTCGAACCGCGGAACTCGAGTACGTCCTTTTATTAAACGTCGTCGTTTCCGTCGTCGTCGTCGTCATTTTTGTTTGGTGCGTATGCTCTGCTATTGCTCCTTCTAATGATGTTCAAGTTTTTGCGGGTGGGGGTTTGACTTTTCGTTTCGAGGCAAAATTGAGGAAAATTTGAGGAAAAAACAACGAAGAGACGCGAGAAAAAATCAATACTCTAATGACGAACGAAGAAGAACCCGCTTTGTTGGTGTCCTCCTCGGACGGCGGTGATGATGATGACGATGCGAGGAGGAGGAGGAATACTGATACTACTACTACTACTACTGTGAAACCAATCGATGGAAAGTATATAAAATATAGTCCATCTTTACCTGCTGTGAAAGAACAACTCCAACTGGCATTTTCAGTCTCCGATTTTGTCACCGTGAGACACTTAGGGGATGGGAGTTTCAGCGAAGTTCGAATGGTGAAGTTTGATACGATTCGCTTGAACGAGAACAAGAGAACGAAGATAAAAGAGGAATTTCTGAAACGACCGATCGCTTTGAAAGTTATGGATAAAAAGTTCATCGCGAAAGAGGAGAAGATGGCGTACGTGACGAAAGAGAGAGACGTGATGAACAGAGCGGAGTTTCCGGGAGTGTGTAAACTCTATTTTACGTTTCACGATTATTATTCGTTATATTTAGCCATGGAGTGTTCACCGGAAGGCGATTTAGCGATGCTGATGAAACGAACGCGAAATTTTGGCATTGGACGGTTGAGTGTAGAACAGGTGACGTTTTACATTAAGGAAGTGACGGAGGCGTTGCGGTATTGCCACGAAACTTTGCGCGTGGCGCATCGAGACGTGAAACCGGAAAATATAATATTAGGGTCGGATGGACACGTGAAATTGTGCGATTTCGGCTCGTGTTTAGATTTGAACGTGGAATATAAGGAAGAGTTTATCAAGAGAAGAGTTATGAATGAAGAAACGGGAGAGATTGAAGAGAAGATGGTGAAAAAGAAGGAGAGAGGGTACTCGTTTGTGGGATCGGCGGAATATTGCGCACCAGAGATTTTACAGGCGAAAGCGAAAGCGACGTACGCGTGCGACGTGTGGTCGTTAGGTTTGACCGCGTATAAGTTAGTCAGTGGAAAGAATCCGTTTCGCAGGGAGACGGAGTATTTGACCATGCAGGCGATTGAGAAAGAACCGGAGGTTTTGACGTACGAGATTGTCGACGACGTGGACGACGCCGGAGGAGAAGGAAATAGAACAAGGTTCGATATAAAACTCGAGGATTTTTGTAGACAGTGCATCACGTATGATTGGAACGAACGCCCGACGTGCGAGAGATTGTTGAACGAGTGCGTTTTGTTTAGAGGGTTACCAGATGGCGAAGCACTTTGGAAAGCAGATGCGCCGGAGTTTGTAGCGTTAGCGAAGGAAGAGGAGGAGGAAGAAGAAGAAGAAGAAGGTGAAGGTGAAGCAGAAGCAGATGACGACGGATATTACGAAAGCGCGGAATGGAAGGCTAAAGTTGCTGCGGCATTACAAAAGAAACTAGATAAAGTAGATATTAGCAGTACCGGTAGTGGAAAAGGAGAATAAGTATATTACGCTCCTTGTTTTTCTGGGACGTATCCGCCACCGTACTTTTCAAACAAATACGCGACAATCTCATCGCTCTCGCCAATCTTCACATCTCCGTCGATAAGAAATGGGACAGATTTCCCACCAGCTTCGGTCAACGTTTCTCTTTTTGGCGACCCAGCGCCCACATTGCGCAACGTATACGGTAATTCTAACTCACACAACGCCTCTCGGCACAATCGCGCGAACTGATTGTTCTCGTAATTAAACAGCTCGATGTTTCCGGACTGCGGCTTCACGAAGCCTTCCTTTCTCGGCTCGTATTTCGTCATTCCTCTACCGGCACGAAAAAGTGTCGGCATCCATCCCGTGATGAGCGTGCTTGTGAAATAATTCTCCGGCACTCGCGCTCCGTTACCGTACTTCTCGTATAAATAGTTTACAATATCAGCGCTCTCGTACATCTCCTTTCCGGATGTTTCGTCCACGAAATACGGGAATGTTTCTTTCCCGCCTCTCTCTAATACTTCTTTTCTAAATCGACCGTCTTTCGGACACGGTCGTATCTCGCAATCTAAATCTAACATCGAGAGTGTTTCTCTCACGCGACGGCAAAACGGGCACGCCTCGAATTCGTATAAAATAAACTTCGGTTGTTGTTTCCTCCTCTGAATGCATTCTTCTAAAACAGTCTTCCCGTATTGAATTCGCGCGATAGAGGCGAACCCAGAAGTGGCAACTTCTAACGTTCTGTTTCTCGGTTTAGCGGCATCGCCACCGCCGATGAGTTTTAGCAACGGACACAGGAAGGAGAGCACGTTTTTGTTGTTGTTGTTGTTTTCATCATCATCGGAAGCGCAAAAGATACGCCCCCGATGAAAAGTGCCACGACACGGACGGTACAGAGAGGAGGACGAATGCGTTTTCGCAGCGCGACGAAGATGAAAACGAGGATGCTGCCGTGTACTCGTGCTCGAGAGATGTGAGGATGCCGCTAAAGCGTTTGTGCCCATGATTTTAATGTAATAAGTTCGTCGTGCGCGTGTGTTTTTATAAAGTTTTTCTTGCCACATGCAGAAACGCGAGAAACGCGCACTCAAACGCGAGATGTTTAGATGATGTTACTACTAGTACCTGCTATTATTACATACAAATTTCATGCGCGCGTTACTCTCTCTCTCGTCATCACACGGCGGTACAAATTTTCGTGCATCCAGCGCCAGACTTCATGGCATCCCCTTTCTCGTTTCCAAAATAAATAACTCGACAACCGTTGCACTTGCACCAAAACGAAGCGCACCCAAAAGCGCAACCTAAACAAGGACCACATTTTGGGTGGTTTTCGAAAATTTCCAAGGAGAGATCTTTGTTCGCGTCTCGGTCACATATTTGAATCTTTGTAAAATTTTCGTTGAAGTCAGACCATTCCATCCAAAAGACGCCGTCGTTGGCTTTAGAGACGTAGTTTAATTCCTCCGCAAAGGTTGGATTTTCTGTCCATTCTTTGGAACCGTCGGACCAGGCGCCTTTCCATTCGTGCTCGTCGCCCCACGGGTTTCGTAATTTGACGAGTTTGACTCCCGTTTTGCCTTTGTCGTATACCTTGTCCATGCTCTTCATCCCCGGTCGACGACATTCGAGAATAGAATACGCGTGTTGCGCGATTAATCCAGTCTCTCTTTTCGCTTCCACCTCTTCGTCGTCGCGTTTATTGACACTCGCGCCTAACAAACATCTCGCTTTCGCATACGCTCTCAAGATGTCGAAAACTTGGTCCTCTGTTTTTTTCTTAAACTCTGGATCTGAGGTAGGACGATAAAATACCGAGGAGCGACCCACACGAATACAATACGAATCCTTGAACGATTTCTCGGAACCAAACGTAAACTCAGTCTTATCCCAAACCGTCTCGTTTGCTTCGCGTTTGAGGATCATACAATTACCCCCGGTTAGGAAATTCCATGCGACGACAGAATGTCCTCCATCGAGTTGCGCATACCCTCCAAAAATCTTTGCAAACGCCTTCTGCAGTAAACAAACCCACAACTCGTTGTCGGTTTCTCTTAAAAACAACAATTTCTTCTTCTTTAAGAGCTTCGTGGTTGCAACTTTAACTGGAAATCGGTCATCAACGCCAACTGTGACCCATTTTTCTCTCGCCGCGTGAAATAAACGGAGTTTATAATACCCTCTGGGGTTAATTTCTCTATCAATAAACAGTTTTCTCAAGGCGTCTGGATGTTCGGCGAGGCATGCTATCGCTGCGAGTAACCAACAGTCTCCGAGCGAGCCTTGGCCGATGTCTGATGGGTCGATGCCGTTCTTGAACAAAAACGTGTTGTTGTTCTCTTCGCTCACTTTCTTACTCCCAATTGGCCCTAAATCTTTAAATCGTACGAGTTCAATCGTCTTGTGCCACTCCTCGTACGTCTTACAGCCTTGTTCCTCCAACAGCTCTTTCAAACTCTCCACGCCGTCTTTTTCTTTGTATTTTCCTAAAACAAGCGCGGTCGTGTGGAAATGAGGCGAGTCATCCAGAACGTACCCACCGAACGGTTTACACAGGAAACTTAAAAACACTCTGTAGGCTCGTTTTACGTATATGACGACAGTCGGTATCGCGTAAATAAAAATCGAATGCCATAACAACACGATTGGAAAAGCAATTAAAGAATATGGACTATTTCCATCCAAAGTCCCTTTAAAGAACCACGTGAAAAACCCAATCAAGGATGTAAACAGAAACGTGAAGAATCGATCGCATATTTGACACGGGTCGTTCGATTTCGCCGCCATTTTCTGCTCTGTTTTCTTTCCTTCTTCTTCTGCAAAAGAGAGAGATAATAAATGGAGACAAATGATTTAATTAGGGAAAAAAGATACGCTGAAACTGGGAGGAATTGGAGATATTTCACCAATACCATCATACCTAGCAACGCGAAACTCCCGATGTTAAAAGAACAATAAAGAACGAGAGAGTCTCAGAAATGAACACAGTCATCCTCAAAATATCATCAAAGAAATGATATCGATCGGTTCTAGTAGCTGGTGATTGGAATCTTCACGGACTCTTTTAACGACGCGACGTACCTTCTAAAAACTGTATCGTCTAAACGTCTCCTCCTTGACTGCTCGCGTTGTCGTTGTCGTTGTTGTTACTATTCCTAATGAACGGAATTGACCCGGCTCGTATCGAACAACTCCTTCTTCTGTTCAACACAAACACGTACAACACGAACCATCCAACTACCGCTGCGTACAAACCTAACACCGCGCGCCCGAAAGCTCTCGCGAAACCAAACGCAACCGATGCCAGGAACGCCAGGAACGCCGGCCCAAACGTTCGATACGCCGCGTTCGGATCTACAAAACTCCCACCGTTCCCTCTCACCCCCCACACTAACAAAGCCACGTCTACTAAATTCCAATCATCTTTCCCCTCGTATTCCGAGAGGTTCAAAACGATGCCGACAAAGTCGTGGCAGTTCTGCCCGAACAAGTTATACCGTTCGTTCGTTCTCGTGTAATGCATCATCACCCTCCTTAAACTCTCATCAATCGGATGCTTGCAATTTATACTATTCAACGGAATCACTCGCATCACTCGATTGAACGATAAATTATTGCTCGCGGATTGGTGTATGGTTCCATCGCCGATGAAATCGTATATCCAACCATCCGAATTGGTGATGCCGACGTGACCGACGAATGGGAAAATGTCCGAGAGGATTGGAATGGCACACCAGACGATGGAGAGAGGATATTTTTGTTGTTGTTCGCTCGAAGTCGTCGCGCTGCTGGTTGAGAGCAGTTTCAGATCGTCGTCGTCGTCTTCTTTCTCTCGTTCTCGGGAGAGATCGAGCTCGGCCACTGTGCCCATGGTATAAATAGAAATCGAGTTCTTTTTTGTGCCGTCGTTTTGGACAGCTGAATTTCCAACGCTTCCTCATTAAAACTTTACTCCTGGACTACTTTAAACAGCGATACGAATAAGAATGAGGAGTAATAAAGCCGGTGAAGACGACGATGATTTAGACGACGAGGAAGAATCGATAACGATCACGACGGAAGAAAACCCGATGGACGTGTCCTTCCGAGATTCTTCCGGCACCGCATTCGCGGTTGGTTTAATAACCGGCGGCGTCGAGATGTGGCGGCGAACGACAACAACAACAACAGGTGGAAAAGGGAGAGTAAAGAAACAGAGCACGATTCAAGCGCACTCGGAATCGGTTCGAGCGCTCTCGCACATGAGAAACGGAGACGTGTTAGCCACCGGGTCGGGTGATTGTTCGGTGATGCTGATTGATTCGACCACGGAGCAAGCGATTGGGAGATTCGCGGAAGCGCACGAGGAAGCGATAACGAGACTGACGGTTTTAGACGACGCGAATGTCATCGCAACCGGGTGCGATGAAGGCGTGATAAAAATTTGGGACGTCAGAGAGGAACGGTGCGCGCATTCGTTTAAGAAAGACGAGATATTTGTAGATTTCGTTTCGGAAATGTACCACGAGACGACGAGCGAACGAAACGCGTTGGTCGCAACCTCCGGAGACGGGACGTTGGCGTGTCTCGATTTGAACGCGATGAAAGTGCTCGGACAGAGCGATAACATGGAGGACGAGTTATTGTCGTGTTGTGTGGTGAAGAATGGGACGAAAGTTGTCGCCGGGTCGCAAGGCGGGAACTTGAACATTTGGAATTACGGGGATTGGATCGACTCGAACGATAGGTTTCCCGGTCACCCGTCGAGCGTAGACGCGATGGTTAAAGTGAGCGAAGACATCGTTTTAACTGGGAGTTCAGACGGGCTCATTCGCGTCATAACGGTGTTTCCAAACCAAATGTTAGGCTTAGTTGGTGAACACGGAGAGTATCCAATCGAACGCATGCGATTGACCGCGGATTTGAATACCTTGGCGAGTGCCAGTCACGACCACACGGTGAAAATTTGGGACGTGTCCTTCTTACACGAAGAAGATGCGAAAGGAGACGGGGGAGAAGACGCCATGGACGCGGATAACAACCACCGAGAAGATAGTGATATGGACGAAAGCGATAGCGAAGACGAGAGAAAAAAGCAGAAACAAAAGAAGAAAAAGGGCAAAGGCAAGAACCGGCGGTTACCCGGACGCGGCGACTTGCACACCAACGCGGCGAAAAAAAAAGCCGCTAAATTCTTCGACGGGTTGTGAGAGAAGTCGTCGAGGAAGACAGCAGTCGGCTCATCTTAGCGGTTTTGTAGCAGGTTTTATTAGCGCGTTTTTTGACATTCTTTCATCCAAATAACCAAAATCAACAGAACAAATCTTCGACACAACATTTCCAAAAACTTTCTTTGTCCGATACTATTCATGATCAAGCACCGCGTTCGCGCGCCGTCGCAGAGCTTGTGACACAAAAACCGGACGCGTGATGAACTTCGTCGCATCACTCTCGTCGTCATCTCTTCGCATCCAACTTTACCCGTTCCTATTCGTCTGTCTCTCGGTGTTTATTCTCTATCTCGCCCATATCCAAAGTTCCAAAAGTGCGGGATTGTATTTTGAAGAAGACGATACTGTTGGAGTATCATCGATGCTGACGAGGAATAAAGACGAGTTAGAATTGATTGAAGACGATGAGAATACGTTTACTGGCGATCAAACGGATGCAGATGATGATGCGGACGGAGAGAGTGGTAATAATAGTAATATGAATTCGGAGGGACTATTTGAATTCAGAGCAAGTGTTTCCCAGGGAGACGACTTTGGCGCGAATGGTCAATCAGATGAAGAGAATTACAGTAGTAGTAGTAATAGTGGCACCAATACTGAAACTTTAGGTGAATTCTTGTGTCCACCTGGGAAATTAATGTCTCCATCGATGAAGTGCGTTTCTATGAGCGGCGTCCCGGTGTATACGCCGCCAGTCGAGCGCTTGAATTTGAAAATCTTTCCAGATTTGACGGATTTCTTTGACGCGCACCAGGCGAAAGGGTGCGGGAAAGTTTCGGCGCACCACATGCCAGAGACCGGATTTGGTGCGATTGTTAATTACGCAATTTACGAGTACGCGCAAGCCGCGAAGAGTGGGAATAAACAGTTTGATTTTGCGTCGCATTCCTTGCCTGGATTCAGCGGTAAGACGTGCGGCGATCAGAGTTTGGCGTGTTATGTAAAGCCGCTCTCAAAATGCGAAAGAGCATCGATTGATGCGAATCAGGATAACTTTCAGAAAGCGGAAGAACGGGCGGTTTTGATGCCAATTCGAGAATCTCCGTCGTTCTTTCATTACCACGCGGCAGTGGCGGCCAGAATTTGGAGGCCAAATGCCAATTTTGCCAAAAAAGTAGCGGATTTAAAAATTAAGATGGGTTGGCCTAAGCCAACAAACTTGGGTGGCGAGAGAGATAATAGCAACAAAGTTATATCTGTCCACGTTCGTAAAGGAGATAGTTGCGTGGCAGTAGGGCGCACACAGAAATACGGCGGATGCGCAAATTTCGGACGATACGCGAAAGAGATTCAACGCATACGAAACGCCTACGGGAGAGACATTTTCAATTTCGTCTTCTTGGCTACCGACGACGACGGTACGGTGAAGGAAGCACGCAAAGATGCCAAAAGAAACGGATATCGACTCTTAGTTGCTCCAGTCGACCGTACTTGGTACTCTCCGAAAACTTGGGAGAAAAATAGAGACAAATATTCCAAAGGCATGGCCAAAAGGCGCCGTGAATCGGATCATTTTAAAGTTGGATTCATCGAAAGAAGGTTGAAGGCGGGAGATGGCGATCCAGACAGAGTGGGTGCAGAAACCGCTGCCGACGTAGAGCTCCTTGCCAGCGGCGATGCTTTTATCGGCACGTTTACTTCCAACCTAGGACGGCTCGCGTTTGAAGTCATGAGCGCGCGATTACGAAAAGTCCCGCCGTTTGCCTCCATCGACGGTAAAGGCTGGTATTACGGTCAGTCCAAGTGTCGGGAGAAGAATAGCAAGAAGAATCCATGTCCGGTGGCGACCTGGATGCAATCTCACGACGCTTCACCCGCAAAAAGCACGACGTCAAAGAAAAAAGCCGTCGTCAAAGTGAGCACCACCTCTGCGTCCAAAAATTCCAAGTCGACGAAAGCCGGCGAGCGAGGAAGTAAAACCATCGTCGCCGCGAGGAAGAGAGCTTCGTCCGCAAAGGTTGGCGCTGTCGCGAAAACCTCGAAAAAAACTAATAACAATAGCAATAATAATAATAATAATAAGAGAGGCAAATAATAATAGTGTAATAGAAAGAGCATGTTAAACGCAGCAGCGCAATACCGCAATTGCGCAAAAAGAGGAGAGAGAAAGATTCTTCTTCATTTTTTCTCGCACGAGCAAAATCGTCACAGCAAAAAGAGGAAGAAAAATATGTTTAGTTTATCCGCTTCCCTGCTCTTCTCTGCCGAGCACCAAACCTCCTCCTCCTCCTCTTCTTCATCTTCTTCTTCCTCTTCGTCTCGACGACGACGAGTGATGCAAGGGTTTGTCGTCGCCCTGGGATCCTTCCCTTCGTTTAAGAATCCATTCGATTTTAATAACGAACGAGCGGCGAACGCGTCGACGAGTTCCTCGTCTGCAAAAATCGGCACCACGAACGAAACCGTCAAAATTATCAACGGAATACGGCAAAAGCGGTTAGGAAATACGGACATCGTTTCAGAGATTGCGTTAGGGACGCAGCGATGGGGTAGCGCGGATTTTAACGCTCCGGATGAAAAGGTTTGCCACGATTTTTTGGATTTTGGAATCTTGGAATCAGGCGTGAGTCTCATAGACACCGCAGAACAATATCCGATACCGTCTGATCGAACGCATCCAGAAGGATATTCAGAAGAAATCATCGGGAACTGGATGAAGAAGGATAAATCGAGGAGAGAGAAGGTAGTCATCGCGACTAAAATTACAGGTGGAGCGAATGTCACGAAGAAGAACATTAAGAAAGATTTAGAAGGTAGTTTGCGAAGATTGGGAACGGATTACGTAGACGTCTACACAATGCACTGGCCGGCGCGGTATACCCCTCAGAGTAATTGGGGGCAGTCTTTGCAGTACAACTTAGAAAACGAAGCGGCGCCGTATTACCGAAACGCGGCGTCGTTTGAAGAAATTGCAGAGGCCATGGGAGATTTGATCACAGAAGGGAAACTGAGAGGATGGGGATCTTGTAACGACAACGCTTACGGTTTAACAGCGATGTGCTACGCCGCAAGAAGCGTCAACGCGCCGGAACCGTGCTGCTTGCAAGGAGACTTTTCCTTAATTAATAGAAGGATGTTAGAAAATGGAGTTTCGGAAGCAAGCTCGCCGGTACACGAAAATGTCGGGTGGATGGCGTATAACGTCCTGGCTGGAGGTGTTTTGACCGGAAAGTATTTGGACAAGTTAGCCGCGCCAGATTTAGATTCAGAGAAAGCCATGGTCGCGCAACTGAAAAATCCGCGCGGTCGAATGGACGATTACAGCTGGGGTTCGACTTTATACAGGTACAGATCCGCGCCAGCTTTAAGGGCCGTCGACATGTACAATGAAATCGCGAAACAATCCGGTATGTCGCTCACCGAGTTGAGCTTACGATGGGCCAAAGATAATCGCGCGAACACAACCTCTCTCGTAGGTCACACGTCCTTGAACCAATTAAAAGAAACTGTAAAATATTTCGACGCGAGCGTCCCTAGATTGGACGACAGCGTCTTATGGGCCATCGATAGAGTCCACATGCAAAACAGACTCCCAATCTTTTCCAGCGAACGCGTTTCCGCGGATATGAACGGGAGAGGAGAGATTGGAGAGAGCATCCCGTGAGTAAATATGATCCTTTTTGATGACTACTTTTGAGTACATATCAGTGATGATTATTACGAATTGCATAAAAAGTTGAACACCTCTCGCGCGCACGCAACCCTCTTCTCTCTCTCTCTCTCTCTCTCTCTCTCTCTCTCTCTCTCTCTCTC